>OJBP01000203.1_pt1 | contig 38069 bp, 32 predicted proteins | sample 1590691 | NCBI WGS metagenome assembly OJBP01 (sample SAMN05416848, study PRJEB24817) | seawater metagenome | isolation source: Sea water | place: Canada:Atlantic | collected 2013-07 | reverse complement strand
GAGATAGGAGTCCGTCTCGTGGGCTCGGAGATGTGTATAAGAGACAGATATAGAAGCGTTTAGAACATATTGCCTTGATAAAAAAGGAGTGACGGAGGAGCTTCCTTTTGATGCAGACACCTTAGTTTTTAAGGTGATGGGTAAAATGTTTGCACTTTGCTCTTTAAAGCGAATTCCATTTTCGGCAAATTTAAAATGTGATCCAGATCGAGCTGTCGTTTTAAGAGAAGAACATGATGGAGCGATTATTCCTGGATGGCATATGAATAAAACTCACTGGAATACCTGTGTTCTGGAAGAGTTGCCACCACAATTACTAGCAGAGCTTATTGACCATTCTTACAATCTGGTCGTATCAAAAATGACAAAAAAACAACAAGCCGAACTTGCGGCTCTATAATATGACAGCACCTACAGCCTTCTACGAAGGACAAATCAAAACATATCAGAAAGAATTATCTGAGATTAAAAGAAAACTCAATATCTCAAGTACCATAAGACTTGTAGTGTTCTTAGCTACAGGAGCGAGTGTGTGCTTCACTTTAGGTAACACGCAATTACTTATGGGATGTATAATCGCAGGTATAATAGCTTTTTTATTACTAGTGAGTCGCCACAGCCAGTTGCAGCACAAGCGTGATCTTACTAAAGCGCTTCTAGAGCGCAATGAGACAGAATTAAAAGTGCTAAGTAGGGATTTTTATGACCTGCCAGATGGGAGTGAATTTCATAATCCAGAGCATGTATTTAGTCAAGATATAGACCTTTTTGGTCGTGGCTCTTTCTTTCAGTACTTTAATAGAACAGCTCTTGATAGTGGTTCTTTAAAACTAGTTTCCATGCTTCTTTCAAATAATATTGAAGGAATATCACAAAAGCAAGAAGCTGTAAAAGAGTTAGGCGAGCTGCCAGAGTGGAGACAGTTATTCAGTGCGATTGCATCATTAGTTAGCACAGATATAGCTGCAGATAGTGTACTGCTTTGGTTAAAAGATTACTCCTCATTTGTACCTAAACAAATGAAACTTATCTCACGTATATTTTCTGTAATCTCATTACTCACGCTTGGATCTTATTTTATAGGTTTTATTGCAGGATGGTGGGTGTTTGTAGTATTTGGGATAGGCTTGTTAATAAGCGGCAGATTCTTTGGGAGAATAAATATGCTCTCTGCACATACGGGGAAAATTCAAACCACATTTACACAATATGCGAGCTTGTTATCTAGAATAGAAGAGCAAGAATTTGCAAGTGATTTGCTAGTAAATAAGCGTAAAATGGTCATTACATCAGAGCAATCAAGTTCGTCCATTTTAAGAGCTTTTTCAAAACATCTAGACGCACTTGATCAACGTAATAATTTTATAATTGGACTCATATCTAATGGATTTTTTCTGAGAGATTTAAGTATTGTACACAACATTGAAGGATGGATTGCAACACATCGCGATGCGGTAGAAGATTGGTTTGAAGTAATCGCCTTTTTTGATGCCTATAACAGTTTGGGTAATTATGCTTTTAATCATCAAGCTCATGTATTTCCTCAGATTACAGAAACAGGAACTACGCTAGTAACTACAGGAGCAGCGCATCCTCTTCTTGATCCTACAACTGCTGTGCGCAATGATATTACTATAAAAAACGATGAGTTCTTTATCATCACAGGAGCAAATATGGCTGGTAAAAGTACCTTCCTAAGAACGGTGGCTTTACAGATCGTGATGGGTAACGTAGGCTTGCCCATATTTGCAACGAGCGCTTCATATACGCCTATAAAGTTAATTACTAGTATGCGCACCACAGATAGTCTTACAGATGATGAGAGTTACTTCTTCAGCGAACTCAAACGTCTTAAGTTTATTGTAGATCAGATAGAAACAGATCGTTACTTTATCATCCTAGATGAAATTTTAAAAGGTACTAACAGTACAGATAAGGCAGAGGGTTCTCGTAAGTTTATAGATAAGCTTGTAGGTGCAGGAGCAACAGGTATTATCGCTACACACGATTTAAGTTTATGTGAGGCTGCACATGATCTTAAGGAGGTTAAGAACTATTACTTTGACGCACAAATAATAAACGACGAGCTCTTTTTTGATTACACTTTTAAAGAAGGTATTTGTCAGAATATGAATGCTAGTTTCTTATTAAAGAAAATGGGGATTGTATCATAATAGTATTTAATAAGATAGTATGGATAGTTTAACTCAGATAGTTCTTGGCGCCGCAGTAGGCGAGGCAGTACTTGGCAAAAAGATAGGTAATAGAGCAATGATCTGGGGAGCGGTAGCGGGTACCATACCAGATCTTGATATTGTGTGGAGATATCTCACAGATACTATCACAGCGACCGAGATGCACCGTGGTTTTAGCCACAGTATCGTGTTTTCTATACTCGCAGCTCCATTTCTTGGATGGCTTGTCCATCAGCTTAAAAAGCGACCAGATGTAGGCTGGAAAGGATGGTCAAAGCTATTTTTCTGGGGTCTTTTTACACATCCATTGCTAGATGCATTTACTACATGGGGAACGCAAATATTTTGGCCATTTAATTGGAGAGTTGCTTTTAATAGCGTCTTTGTTATAGATCCATTATACACTGTTCCTTTCTTAATATGTGTCCTTATAGCAGCTACTAAAAAACGTGGTTCGCTTTCGCGAAAGCGTACTAATAACCTTGGCATTTACATGAGTACTGCATATTTATTACTCACAGTTGTGATAAAATATGTAGCCCATCAAAAGGTGGTTGAAAATCTTGAACAGCAGGGCATAACATATACCCAAATCTCAACGCGTCCAGCCCCAATGAACACCGTATTGTGGAATATAAATGTAGATGCAGGTGAAGATTATCTTATAGGTGATTACTCTTTCTTTGATTCCAAGCCAATTAGTTTTAAGGCGTATCCCAAAAAGCGCTCAGAAAGTGAAGCGCTTATTAATAGGTCAGAAGTACAACGGCTTATAACTATTTCTGAAGGTTGGTATATTCTTGAGAAAATTCAAGATGAGTGGATCTATAATGATCTCCGTTTTGGACTTATCGCTATAGATCCAGATAATCCTCAGTTTGTTTTTAGATACAAGCTAGAGGAAAATAGTGGTACTATCACCGCCACAGAGGATCGTCCTGACCCTTCAAATATGAATGCCGTCTTGGGTAATCTATGGACGAGAATTAAAGGGAATTAATCGTCAAAACGTCCAGGGAATTGCTCTTTTAGAATTTTGAAAAGATTTTCTTGAGTAAGCGGTTTGTTGTCAAAATGCTGCAATAGGTCATACTTTTCGGCCTTCTTTTTATCTACCGGAGATGTAGAGGTCGTAAGCATAGCAATCACCACTCCTGCTTTTTGCACATCTTCTAATTCTTCATAGTGCTCTAAAAATTCGAAGCCGTCCATGCCAGGCATATTAATGTCTAAGAAAATAAGATCAGGACGTGGGTAATCTTCATCAATAAGAGTTTTAAGGTAGTTAAGTCCTTCTTCTCCAGAATACTTTATGGTTACTCTAGCGGTAACCTTAGCCTTCTTGATTACTCGTGAGTGTACAAAATTATCAGACTCAGAATCATCTATAAGTAATATCTCTCTTAGTGGTTGCATGCTATTATTTTTTTAAAGTGAATGTGAATGTGCTGCCTTCACCTACGGTAGATGCAACACTTATTTTTCCCTTGTGTAATTCTACAATTTTTTGACAAAAGGCAAGACCTATGCCTGTCCCTTCATATTCCTTTGCACTGTGAAGGCGTGTAAACATATTGAATACCTTATCTAAGTGCTCTTTCTTAATGCCTAATCCGTTATCAGAAACTTTAAACGTATAATATAGTCTCGAGTCACTTACACTCACATGAATCTTTGGAGAACGCTCTGGCGGAGTAAATTTGATGGCATTTGTAATTAAGTTTACAAAAAGCTGTCGTAGTTCTACTGGATAGCCAGATACAGTAGGGAGTGTATCGTTAGTAATAACTGCTTCACTCTCTTCTATGCGTGTGCTTAGATCTACATTAATCTCGTTTAAAAGTTTATTGAGATCAATTTTTGAGCGAGTGCCAGACCTGCCTAATCTACTGTAATTAAGTAAGCCGGTAATGAGGCTCTTCATACGTGCCGTAGCGCCTTTTATAAAATTAAAATAAGTTGCAGCCTCGCCGTCTAATTTGTCTCCATAATCTTCTTCAAAAAGTGCAATGAAGTTATCTACGGTGCGCAGAGGTTCTTGCAAATCGTGAGAAGCTATGTAGGCAAATTGGTTAAGCTGCTTGTTTTTGTCCTCCATCTGGTGAATGAGATCTTCATTCATTTCCATTTGCGCTTCCTTAAGAGCAATTTCTTGATCTCGTGAGTGAACTAACTCGGTAAGGGCATCATTGTTTTCGGCAAGCTTTGTAAATAGTGGAATAAGCCTTTTTCTAACAGCATAGACATTAAATAGCATTAATAGCAGCGCTATAGATAATGCTATAAGACTTAAAATGTAAATGGTGTCGTATGTAGATTTACGCTCAAGAAGTAGTGCATTTTCCTCAATAAGCATGATGTCTCGCATGTTATCAATAGCGTCTATAAGGCGCAAGGTTTCTGTTCTTCCGGTGCGTTTTCTATTTTCTTCTGGAGTACGAAGCACATAATTCTCCATATTATTATCCATGCCCAGTATGCGCTCATTTACTAGCGCCTCAAACTTTCTTAAGTTTTCTTGTTGAGAAGGATTTTCAAGCGTTTTTATTTTGAGTTGATCTATCTCACCTCTCAATTTTGCTATTTGAACCTTGTAGTCAATGCGATACTCAGGGTCTTTACTTATTAAATACCCTCGCAGCATACTCTCAGCTTTCAATAATGTCTCAGATACATTGTGTATTTGAGTGGTTGTTTCATTTGTATGAACAATCCATTTTTGAGAATACTGTGACGCGAGATATAAGAGCGTAACTAAAACAATTACAGCAAGTGTCGAAAAAAAACTTAAGTAAAGTGACCTGACTATATTTTTAGATTCGGTAGTATCCATAGATTATTTTATGGATAAAAATTTGAGCACTTTATCTTTAAGAGATTCTATTGCTTCCTTGTGCTCGTAAGCTTCAAAGTCATGATGGCGCAAGTAATCTGTAAGCTCGCGCTCTCTAGCATCTTTTTCACGTTGTCTTTCTAAACGTGTGATAAGCTCTTGCTTTTCTGAAATAAATTTCTCAAAAAGCGGTTGTAGTTTTTGTTGTAAATTTTGAAGATTTTCTTTTAAGAAAAATCCAGAAGCCCCTTGTAAGATAAGCTCTGCTGCTTTCTCTTCATTGTTGAGGTTTCCTGTAATAATAATTACTGGAATCTCACTATTAAATTCTTTGACTTGTTTAATTACGTCAAACCCAGTAAATCCTTCAAGGTTGAAGTCACTTACCACGATATCTGGTAAAAACTGTTTGAGAGCCACAGCGAGTGAAAGCTCTTTGTCTGAAATGCTGATCTCAACATTGTTACAAAAGCGTTTAATCTGTTTTTGTACGAGAAAAGCATCAGATACTAGGTCTTCTACAATAAGTATGCGTAGTGGAGTATCAATCATTTTTGGTTAGTCTAGGTTGTTTATGTAAAGATATGAGATATTATATCGTAGCTTTCTTAACATTTTTATAAAAATCTAAGAAAAGAAAAACTTAGATAATTACGTCCTATCCTTATCTCTATAGGCGCTTGGAGTGATTTTCATCAATTTCTTAAAATTTTTATTAAAATGCGATAAGGTCTTATAACCGCAGCGATCTGCAACATCTGCTATAGAAATTTCTTGTTGAACTTCTAGTAAGGAGCAGGCATGTGCAATGCGAACTTCAGTAAGAAAACTAAAATATGACTTGTTTGTGCGCTGTTTAAAGTACTTGCAAAAGCTATGAGGCGTCATAGATGTTAGTGATGCGAGATCATTTAAATGCACCTCTTGCTTGTAGTTTGCTAGTGTAAAGTCAAAGATTACACTCATGCGTTTTCCATCTTTTTCAGAAATATGACGTTCATAGATAAACGTCGAGAGCGAGATGCTTTTCTTGATTTTCAAGACAGTAATTAGGTCTATAAAATGCCCTAGTCTATGCATTCCTTGAGCCGTGTTTATATGTTGGAACAAAGAGTCAATTTCAGGAGTTTTGGATGTTTTAAATCCCGCTTTCGCGAAAGCGTTAAAATCAGCAATACCTTTTCCTTCTTCTAGTTGTAAAAACGTATCGCCAAAAGATGCTGCACTAAAGAACACAGAATACATCAAGCAATCTGCGGTGTCACTATTAAATACATGGGGCTGAAAGCTACCTAAAACAATTACCTCTCCAGCCGAAAATGAATGAACAGTATCTCCTGCCACTAGAGTTCCCGTTCCTTTCTTAATGTAGCTTATTTGGATTTCCTCATGATGATGGAGTGCATTGTATAATACACCTTGATCTACTTGAAATAGAATAGCAGCATTGCTGGGCTTCGGAATTTTAAAAGGAAGTACACGCATATATAAAGGTACTTTTTTGTTTTAAATAAATAGCTACTCACGTTAATTTGGATAATATACTATTAATGATGGATAAAACAGTATTTAATCTTAAGCTTATGGCGCCATTATCTTTGACCAAAATAACATCATTATGAGCATAGAATGGAAAGGTGTAATGCCCGCCGTAACGACAAAATTCACAAAAAAAGACGAGCTAGATTTTGACATGTTTGCTGTAAACATCAAAGCCCAACTTGACGCGGGAGTTCATGGTATTGTACTAGGCGGAACACTTGGGGAGGCGAGCACTCTGGAAGATCATGAAAAGCGCACACTTACTACGGAGACGGTAAAACTTGTAAAAGGTAGTGTACCCGTCATGATAAATATTGCAGAGCAATCTACAAAAGGAGCCATCGCTGCTGCACACAAAGCAGAGGAAGACGGAGCAAGTGGTCTTATGATGCTTCCTCCTATGCGATATAATGCAGGAGACGCAGAGGTGGTTACTTATTTTCAAGACGTAGCCAGTAGTACTAGCTTACCTATTATGATTTATAATAACCCTATAGATTATAAAATAGAGGTCACGCTCAACATGTTTGAGACCTTGTTAAAACAGGATAATATTCAAGCTGTAAAAGAAAGTACTCGTGACATTTCTAATGTGACACGCATTAAAAATAACTTTGGAGATAGACTTAAAATAATGACTGGTGTTGATACTCTAGCGCTAGAGTCATTGTTGATGGGAGCAGATGGCTGGGTCGCAGGTTTAGTATGTGCTTTTCCAGCAGAGACTGTAGCAATATACGAGCTACAAAAGGCTGGTAGAATTAAAGAAGCAATTGAGATTTATCGCTGGTTCTTACCACTACTAGAATTAGATATAAATCCTAAACTGGTGCAAAACATAAAACTTGCAGAGGTGCACACTGGGATAGGAACAGAGAATGTTCGTAAACCTAGGCTGCCACTTTCTGGAGATGAGAGAGAACATGTCTTACAAATAATTAAAAGTGGACTGGCCAGTAGACCTAGTTTACCTACTTATAAAAACTTATAATGTTACAGATAAGACCATCATGTGAACATTGCAATAAGCAATTGCAGTATAATGCTAGTGATGCAATAATATGCACTTTTGAATGTACCTTTTGCAAAGAATGTGTAGATGATATATTATTACAAGTATGTCCTAACTGCGGAGGTGGTTTTGAGAAAAGACCAATACGACCAGAGCATCTATTACAAAAGTATCCAGCATCTACAATTACAGTGCATAAACCAGTAAACGTAGTATTGCACCAGCAAAAAATTAAAGCATTATGATTACAGGAAAAAATCAAATAGGTTTTACACAGGGTGCCACGGGTAGCGTGACTTATAAAACTATAAATCCTCAACTAAATAAGGAAAATCCAACCGCATTTTACGAGGCTACTCAACAAGAAATAAATACTGCTTGCGCGCTTGCTCAAAAAGCCTTTCACTCCTACAGTCAAATAAAGGGAAGTAAACGCGCAAGCTTTTTAAATACTATTGCAAACGAGATAGAGGCTCTTGGCTCAGATCTTACGGATATGTACACGCAAGAAAGTGGTCTGCCAGAAGGTAGAGCACAAGGAGAACTAGGTCGAACCTTAGGGCAGCTTAGAATGTTTGCAGAGCTAGTGTCACAAGACAAGTGGCGCAATCCCACAGGAGCCGGTAACTCCAGCGGACTTAAAAAAGCATTGATACCCATAGGTCCTGTGGTGGTTTTTGGGGCAAGTAATTTTCCGCTAGCGTTTTCTACGGCTGGTGGCGATACTGCAAGTGCGCTTGCAGCTGGATGCCCCGTTATTGTAAAATCTCACCCTATGCATTCGGGTACAGGAGAGATGGTGGCAACTGCCATTATTAAAGCTGCACAAAAAACAGGAATGCCAGAGGGTGTTTTTTCTAACCTTAATAGTGTAGGAGTCGAAGTAGGAGAGCAACTAGTAAAACACGAAGCAATAAAAGCGGTAGGTTTTACAGGTAGTCATACAGGAGGGCGCGCACTGTATAATATTGCAGCAAAAAGAGATACTCCTATTCCAGTTTTTGCAGAGATGGGAAGTATAAATCCTGTAATTATAACACGAGAGGCTTTAAAAAGTAGAGGCTCTCAAATAGCCGAAACATATGCAGGTTCCATAACCCAAGGTGTTGGTCAGTTTTGTACAAACCCTGGACTTATTATTACAATCGCGAGTGATGAAGCTCAGGCTTTTGTTAAAGATCTAGCAAATAATCTGAGCAAGGTAGAGGAAGGGTGTATGTTGCATCCACGTATAAAGGCTGGATATAGTAGCGGAGAGAAAGAAATGTCAAAAGTGCCTAAAGTTACTTTTGTAATGAGTACAGATAGTAGTAAAGAAAACCATGCAGCTCCCACTCTAGCGGTAGTAAATGGAGTAGATTTTATAAAGAATTCTCAGTTGCACAAAGAAGTTTTTGGTCCCTTTTCTATGGTTGTGCTTGCAAAAGATGAAGCAGAACAATTAGCGATTATAAAAAATCTAGAAGGGCAGCTTACGGCAACTCTTATCTCTCAAGATGAAGAGGTTGCGACATTACAAGATATTACACTAGCTTTACAAGAGAAGGTAGGTCGCATCATTTACAACGGAGTTCCCACAGGAGTTGCGGTAGAAGAGGGTATGACACACGGAGGGCCATATCCGGCAAGTACAGATAGTCGCTTTACGGCGGTAGGAAATCATAGTATTTTGCGTTGGGTAAGACCTTTTAGTTTTCAAGACTTTCCTTCGGCGCTGTTGCCAGATTATCTAAAATAGTATCTTATGAAGCATATAATTATACTGCTCGTTTTCTGTATTTCTATAAATGTTTGCGCTCAGAATTCTTCGGCGCAGCTTGCGAAAATTATAGAAGATAGTCAGGAGTTCAAGTGGCAAGATGATTTGGCAGATGAGCATCCCATGGGTGTGTTTTCAAAAGAACGGTTTGAAAAGGAGTCCGCTTTCGCGAAAGCGCAACTTAAAAAACTACAGGTCATTTCACCATCAACTTTGTCTGAGACAGAGCGTATATCTCTAGAGTTACTCAAGTTCAAGCATCAAGAAACGGTAGATTACTATGCATACGAAAGTTATCTGAACCCGCTGTTATCAGACTCGGGTTTCCACAGTAGTTGGAATTATATGGTGCGTCCCATAAGTACGTATAAGCAAGCGGTTTCATACCTCAATAAGCTGAAAGCGTTACCAGACGTAGTAGATCAATATTTGCCATTATTGAGAGAAGGAGTAGAAAAAGGTGTCTCGCAGCCGCGCGTAATATTTAATGGATATGAGAGTACGTATGATTCACAAATTGTAGCCGATTATAAAGACAGCTTCTACTACGAGCCATTCTTAAACTTACCAAGTTCAATATCGGGCGCGCAAAAAGATTCGCTATTGGTAGCTGCTAGAAGCGCAATAGAACAACAGGTTGTTCCATCTTTTGAGCGTGTAAAAACATTCTTTGAAACAGAATATCTCCCTAAAACGCGCACGACACTTGGAGTTTCAGAAACACCAAATGGAAAAGCATATTATCAAAACAGAATAAACTATTACACCACCCTAGATATCACCGCAGATGAGGTGCATAATAAAGGACTCGCTGAAGTTGCCCGCATTAAAGCCGAAATGCAGAAAATTATTGAGGAAGTAAACTTCGATGGGTCTTTTGCAGACTTTTTACAATTTTTGCGCACAGATAAGCAGTTTTATGCCAACTCTCCAGAGCAACTGCTTATGATTGCTCGTGACATGGCAAAAAGAGCAGATGCACAGTTATCTCGATTTTTTAAGACCTTGCCTCGTAAGCCTTACGGAGTGGCGCCAGTACCAGATGCTATTGCTCCTAAATACACGACAGGGCGATATGTAGGTAGTGCAAAGGGAAGTACAAATCCTGGATACTACTGGGTAAACACCTACGATTTGCCTAGTCGCCCGGTGTATGTGCTGCCATCACTTACGGTGCATGAAGCGGTGCCTGGGCATCACTTACAAGGATCGCTTAATCAAGAGCTGGGCGATAGCATCCCAACATTTAGAAAAAACATGTATGTAAATGCATACGGTGAGGGATGGGGATTGTACTGCGAATACCTCGCTGCCGAAATGGGGATGTATACAACACCGTATGAGCGTTTTGGACAATTGACTTATGAAATGTGGCGTGCTTGCAGAGTTGTAGTAGATACAGGATTACACGCAAAAGGCTGGACAAGGGAGCAAGTGGTAGATTATATGTCTGAAAACACAGCGCTTTCCATACATGAAATTAATACGGAGACCGATAGATATATCTCATGGCCGGGACAAGCACTTGCTTATAAAATGGGCGAGCTCAAAATAAGAGAACTGAGAACACTAGCAGAAAAGGAGCTAGGTGCTAAGTTTGACATTAGAGAGTTTCATGAGATAATCTTAGAGCAGGGAACGGTGACACTCGCTATACTTGATAGACGAGTGAAACACTGGATTGAGAAAAATAGTTAGTACCTATTTAATATGAAGCACATTTTTACTTGCATAGATGCACACACCTGCGGAAATCCGGTAAGACTTGTTGCTCATGGCGGGCCAAATCTCAAGGGAGCAACCATGAGCGAGAAGCGACAGCATTTTCTTAAAGAGTATGACTGGATACGCAAAGGATTGATGTTTGAACCACGCGGTCACGATATGATGAGCGGGAGCATCTTGTTTCCTCCGCATGATCCTGAAAATGATTTTTCTATTCTTTTTATAGAGACTTCAGGATGCCTGCCTATGTGTGGTCACGGAACTATCGGGACGATAACAATTGCAATAGAAGAAGGGATCATCACACCTAGAGTGCCTGGTATTATTAAAATGGAAGCCCCAGCAGGATTAGTTGAAATTGAATATCAGCAAACGGGAACTAAAGTTGACTGGGTACGTCTCACTAATGTGGCCTCATACCTAGCTGCACAAAATCTAACCGTTGATTGTCCAGATCTAGGCGAGATTACGTTTGATGTTGCTTATGGTGGCAATTATTACGCAATTGTAGATCCGCAAGAGAATTTTACTGGCGTGCATAATTTTACGGCTGGTCAGATTATACAAATGAGCCAAGTAGTGCGTGAGCGTATTAATGAGCAATATCCTAATCAGTTTATCCATCCAGAAAATGAGACCATAAGAGATGTAACTCATATGTTATGGACGGGAAATCCTATAGACGCATCATCAGATGGGCGTAATGCTGTTTTTTATGGAGATAAGGCCATAGACCGCAGCCCTTGTGGTACGGGAACTTCGGCTCGTCTCGCACAATTATATGTAAAAGGGAAATTAAAAGTAGGAGAACCTTTTGTACACGAGAGTTTTATAGGTTCAAAATTTATAGGTCGTGTAACAAAAGAAACAATGATTGGTAATCAAAATGCCATTGTACCTAGCATACAAGGATGGGCAAGAATATATGGGAATAATACCATCACCATTGACGAGGAAGATCCTTATGCTTTAGGGTTTTCTGTAATATAGTATTGATAAAAGTAGCATTTATGGCAAAAGAAGTTATCATCATAGGTGGAGGGATTATAGGATTAAGTTGTGCCTATTTTCTACAAAAGTCTGGGCATCAAGTCATGGTAATAGATCAATCTAAAATGGATGGCGGCGCGAGTTATGTAAATGCTGGATATATGTCTCCTAGTCATCTCGTGCCACTGGCAGCTCCCGGAGTCATGAGGCAAGGGATAAAGTGGATGTTTAATAAAAAGAGTCCGCTGTATATTAAGCCACGTCTTGATACAGATTTCTTAAAATGGTCGCTAGCTTTTAATAGGTCGTGTACTCAGAAGCATGTAAATAGCGCTGTTCCCGTAATGAAAGAAATTGCGGTGCTGGGCCGAGATTTATATCATCAGATCAAGCAAGAAGAAGGATTTTCTTTTCACTTAGAAAAAAAAGGTTTGCTTATGCTTTGCCAGACAGAAGCAACACTTCATCACGAGGACCAACTTGTACAAATTGCAATAAAAGAAGGGCTAAGTGCAAGAGTCATTACTGCGCAAGATGTTAAGAGGATGATGCCAGATGCTACGCTTGATATCGTGGGCGCCTCGTATTTTGAGTGTGATCATCACAGCACTCCTGGCGAATTCATGGCAGAAATGAAAGCGCATCTTTTATCAAAAGGTGTTGTCATTCGACAAGAGGAGAAAGTGATTGATTTAGAGATTAATAATGGTAAAATCACCAGTGTAAAGACGGATAAAGAAGTTCTTAAAACAGATGAGGTTGTGATGGCAGCTGGAAGTTGGACAAGTACGCTTTCGCGAAAGCTAAACATCAACCTACTCCTTCAGGCTGGAAAAGGATATCGTGTCCAAACCACCAAAGAAACAGGAATTACCTATCCATCTATACTTGCAGAAGCAAAAGTGGCAATAACTCCAATGAATGGATTTACCCGTTTTGCGGGAACGATGGAGATCGCTGGAATCAATCATACAATAAATAAGGCTCGAGTAGACTCTATTGCAGATGGTGTCAATAAGTATTTTCCAGAAGTGCATATTACAGCAGAAGAAAAAGCTGGTGCTGCCTGTGGCTTGCGACCAGTATCTGCAGATGGAATGCCATATATAGGTAAAAGCTCAAAATGTAAAAATCTCACTATCGCTACGGGTCATGCGATGATGGGATGGACGTTAGGACCTAGCACAGGGAAGTTAGTTCAAGAAATTGTAGATGAGGTAACACCTTGTATGGATATGGCTATGTTTCATCCAGATAGAACTTTCTAATTTCCATTTTTACAACACGGTAAAAATCCCCTATATTTACGCTCATGAACGCACAAGGCTGGATAAACTTACCTATACTTCTTAATTTCCTCATAAAGAGGAACCCAGAATAGATTGCTTTACTTGATTTTGAGTAACTTTAAGACAATCTAAAAACACAACAATGCCTTTTTATCATAAGTTGGGAGATATTCCTCATAAGCGTCACACTCAGTTTCGTAAGCCAGATGGTTCATTATATTCCGAACAATTGTTTGGCACCATAGGTTTTGACGGGATGAGTACAAATAGCTATCACGTACACAGACCTACGCAAGTAAAGGAAATACGCAAGCAATACTCTGTAAAACCAGAGATTGCAAAGGAGAATAACATGCAATCCTACCGTTTTCGTGGTTTCCAAATCAAGCCAGAAAAAGATTATTTGGAAAGTAGGAAAGCCGTACTTACTAACAGTGATTGTACCATTATACTTGCAGCTCCTCAAGAACGCACACAAGATTATTTTTATAAAAACACAGATGCAGATGAACTTATATTTGTTCATAAAGGCACTGGAAAACTGCGTACACACTTAGGGAATCTTGATTTTAAATATGGAGATTACTTACTCATTCCTAGAGGAGTTATCTACAAGATGGATTTTGATACGGATGATAATAGACTCTTTATAGTAGAGTCGCGCAGACCTATTTATACTCCTAAGCGTTACCGAAACTATTTTGGTCAACTGCTGGAGCACTCTCCATTTTGTGAACGTGACTTAAGACAGCCGTATGAGCTAGAAACTAACGATGAGAAAGGAGAGTTTCTAATCAAGGTAAAAAAGCAAGACGATATTTTTGAGATGGTATATGCTTCACACCCTTTTGATGTGGTAGGATATGACGGGTATAACTATCCATATGCTTTTTCAATTCATGATTTTGAACCTATTACGGGTCGCATCCACCAGCCGCCTCCAGTGCACCAAACATTTGAAACAGATGCTTTTGTGATCTGTAGTTTTGTGCCTAGAAAGTATGATTATCACCCGCTTAGTATTCCAGCGCCATACAATCATAGTAATATAGATAGTGATGAGGTATTGTATTATGTAGATGGTGATTTTATGAGCCGTACAGATGTAGAGGCGGGACATATTTCTTTACACCCAGCTGGTATACCACACGGTCCGCACCCAGGAACTGCAGAGAAAAGTATAGGAAAAGAGGGAACAGAAGAGCTTGCAGTGATGGTAGATACTTTTAAACCACTTATGGTTTGTAAAGACGCCATGGCAATTGCAGACGAGAGTTATTATCAAAGCTGGCTAGACCACTAAACATCAATATGCAAAATAAATTACCTGCAGATCCGTCTGCATTAATATTAGGAATCGTTGGCCTCGTGATAGGCATTGCCGGTTGCTGCTGTTATGGATTTACAGCAATCATTCCATTAGGCTTAAGTATCGCAGGACTCGTGATGGCAAATAAGAGTATGAAACTCTATCGCTTAAACCCAGAAGAGTTTTCTGAGTCTAGCAGGAGCAACGTTTCCATAGCACGCGTTCTTAATATTATTTCCATCATTTTAAATGGGTTGTTCTTACTTATCGTGATAGGAGCACTTGCATTTTTAGGAGTTGCTGGTATGACAGGAGCATTTGATGATCTTACAAATGATGCATACGGTACAGATAACAACTGGGAGTATGAAGATGATTTTAGTGACGACATGTTTATGGAGGAGGAAGTAGACTCTATAAGTACAGATTCTATTTTCTTAAACGAGGTATTTCCAGAAAGAGATAGTATTGAGTAATACCGCTTTCGCGAAAGCGTAACAAAAACAACATAACAATCTGCTTAGGCAGAAGACTTATCAATTAGTATTAATAGTGAAGTAATAGCTTAAACTAACTTCACCGAAAAGTAACAACTATGAGCAAAGACTTAAAATCTGTAGACTACGGATTAGAAAAAATATTTGAAGGAGCGCAGGATTTTCTTCCGCTTCTAGGGACAGACTATGTGGAGTTTTATGTGGGTAATGCAAAACAAGCAGCACACTTTTATAAAACGGCATTTGGTTTTCAATCATATGCTTATAAAGGCCTTGAGACTGGATCTCGTGATGAGGTAAGTTATGTGCTTAAGCAAGATAAAATACGTATTGTACTTACTACACCGCTTAACAGTAAGTCGCCTATAAACGATCACATTGTAAAGCATGGTGACGGTGTAAAGGTGGTTGCTTTATGGGTAGAAGATGCAAGAAGTGCTTATGAGGAAACTACAAAACGTGGAGCAAAATCATATTGCGAGCCATTTGTAGAGAGTGATGAACATGGTGAGACAGTACGCGCTGGTATTTATACCTACGGGGAAACTGTACACATGTTTGTAGAACGTAAAAACTACAAAGGAGCGTTTTTGCCAGGTTTTAGAAAATGGGAATCAGATTATAATCCAGAGCCTACAGGTTTAAAATATGTAGATCATATGGTAGGTAATGTGGGCTGGAACCAGATGAATACTTGGGTGAAATTTTATGAAGAGGTGATGGGGTTTGTAAATTTCTTGTCTTTTGATGATAAGCAAATTCACACAGAATACTCGGCACTTATGAGTAAGGTGATGAGTAACGGGAACGGTCGTATTAAATTCCCGATAAATGAACCAGCAGAGGCAGCAAAGAAATCTCAAATAGAAGAATATCTCGATTTTTATGAAGGATCTGGTGTACAGCACCTCGCTCTTGCAACAGATGATATTATTAAAACAGTAGCGCAGCTTAAGGCTCGTGGTATCGAGTTTTTACCACCACCACCACAAACATATTATGATGATATCCCACAAAGACTGGGTGAGCATATGAAAGTGATGAAGGAGGATATAGAACGTTTACAAGAGCTTTCTATCCTTGTAGATGCAGATGAGGATGGATATTTACTTCAGATATTCACAAAACCATTAGAAGACAGACCAACCCTATTTTTTGAAATCATACAACGTATGGGAGCAAAAGGATTTGGTGCAGGAAACTTTAAGGCACTTTTTGAGTCCATAGAAAGAGAGCAGGCACAGAGAGGAACTTTATAACTTCTTAAGTACGCTTTCGCGAAAGCGTAACGCTGTTATTTACACAATTACAATTATTTAACTAAAACTTCGTCTTAGAAATAGGACGGAGTTTTTTGTTATTCTATTTTTGGAATAACAATTGTATTATATGCTTTGTACAACCAAATAACGACCTAAGATGAAGTCACATAACAAATACATACCTGCCTTATTAATAATGATAGTACTTCTTGTGAGTACTGCCTTTATGCAGGCGCCAGTAAGTAATGGTGTGATGAAACATAAGGATACATATCAAGCGGGAGAATGGCTCAAATTTAGAGTACACTACGGGCTTCTTACTGGCGGTTATGCTACTATTGACATTAAAGATGCTACTTATAAAGGAAAGCCAGTGCATCACATAAAAGGCTTTGGCGAGACTACAGGTATTGTGGGATTAGCCTTCGGAGTAGAGGATTATTATGAGAGCTGGGTAGATAAAAAGACAGATTTGCCATATAAGTTTTTACGTAAAATAGATGAGGGTGGCCACACTAAGAATAAAGTCATAGAGTTTGATCAAGTGGCACATAAAGCGCATATAAACGATATAAAGCGTGATAAGAAAACCACTATTGATACAGAACCAGGCATTCAGGACATGGTCTCTGCAATGTATTACTTGCGTAATAATCTTACTACAGACGGGCTAAAGGCGGGTGATGAAGTTAATCTCACTATGTTTTTTGATGGAGAAAATTATCCTTTCAAAATGCGATTTTTGGAAAGAGAGACTATTCGCACGAAGTTTGGGAAGGTAAAGACATTAGTTTTTAGACCACTTGTACAGTCTGGTCGTGTTTTCCAAGAAAAAGAAAGTCTTACCATATGGGTAAGTGATGATGATAATAAAATACCGCTTCGTATTAAGGCAGAATTATCTGTAGGCTCACTTAAAGCAGATCTAGACGCTTATAAAGGACTTAAGCATCCTTTTGAGATCGTGTTTGATTAAGGATTTTGTAAATTGCCACTTAATAAATCAGGCAACACAGCGTTGATGTTTATCAAATATGAAGTATTTGATAAGCTCAATATTTACGGTCCAATAATCACTCATGAAAAAGCCCATTCAACCAGACATAGAAAAAATCATCAATCAGCTTGATGATAAGTATGAGAAGATAGATCAAGATCTTGATGACCATCTTGAAGGATTACTGCAAAGTAAGCCTATCACTTACTGGGACTACATCCATACAGACGCATTATTAAGTTTGCAGTTGCCACGCACGAGCATGCCAGATGAAAATGTGTTTATCATGTACCATCAAGTTAATGAGCTGCTATTTAAAATGGTACTTTGGGAGATTGAGCAAGTAGCTCACCATCCTAATCTTACAGTAGATTTTTTTAGTTCTCGTTTAGGGCGCATAAGTAGGTATTTTGATATGCTTACCAGTTCTTTCTCGATTATGCAAGAAGGAATGGATGTCGAGCAGTACATGAAATTTAGAAAAACCCTTACTCCAGCTAGTGGTTTTCAAAGTGCGCAGTATAGAAAAATTGAGTTTGCAAGTACAGATTTAATAAATCTTATAGATAATCGCTTTCGCGAAAGCATAGACCGCAATACTCCGTACGAACATGCGTTAGAACATCTATATTGGCAAGCCGCCGGCAAGGATTATCATACTGGTAAAAAATCTTATTTGCTCACAGCCTTTGAAGAGAAGTATAAAAACGACTTTGTAGCGTTTACAAAAGAATATAATACTATAAATTTGTATGCTCGCTTTAAAAGTTTACCTCAAGAAGTCCGTGAGAATCAAAAGTTACGTGATGCTATGCGTCACTACGATTACACAGTAAATGTTACTTGGGTAATGTCTCATTATCATGCTGCAAATCACTACTTAAATAATGGTGAGAAAGTAGTAGAGGCAACAGGCGGAAGCGAATGGACAAAATATATGCACCCTAAATACCAGCGACGTATTTTCTTTCCAGAAGTCTGGACTGCAGAAGAGCTTGCAAACTGGGGGCATGATGTATAATGAATGACAACTTACTTTTTGTGAAATATAACCACCTATATCTTTTAGTTTTTTTTAGTTTTTTAGTTTTTGCTTGCGGTGACGCTACCTCAGATACGGTAGATGATGAAGAAATTTATACGGCGCCACCAGAAGTAGTTAAAGAGTACGGTTACGTGCTTGATGATTATATTGTAGAGCGAGATACTGTGCAGTCTGGAGATAGTTTTGGAAAAATTCTTTTTGATGCAAATGTAGATTATGCAACTATAGAAGAGATTTCTGACTCTGTTGTGTCGGTGTTTGATACTCGGAAAATTAGAAAAGGAAAGCCATATGTCTTACTTAAATCAAAAGATTCTCTAGAGGCAGCTCAAGTGTTTATTTATGAGCAAAATAGAGAAGACTACGTCGTGGTAGATTTTCAAGAAAATGTAAAAGCTGCGGCAAGAAAGCATCCTACAACAACTTATGAGCGTGAAATCTCTGGAGTAATAAACAGCAATCTATCTTCTACTTTTGATGATCTTGGAGTAAGTGTGAATGTTGCTTATAAAATGGCAGATATTTATGCGTGGACTATTGATTTCTTTAAACTTCAAAAAGGTGACCGCTTCAAGGCAATTTATGAGGAACGCTTTGTAAATGATACAATTCCTGCGGGAGTAGGTAAAATTAAAGCTGTTCTTTTTGAACATGCAGGACGTGAGATTTATGCATTTAGATTTGCAAATGACTCACTAGCTGGAGGTTTTGACTACTTTGATGAAAATGGTGACAACCTACGTCGTGCATTCTTAAAAGGTCCACTTAAGTTCAATAGAATCTCATCTAGATATAATCTTAAGCGACGTATAAAGTACTATGGTTATAAGTTGCGTCCACATAAGGGAACAGACTTTGCTGGAGCTATAGGTACTCCTATTCTTGCTACTGCAGATGGAGTGGTGACTAAATCTGAACGACGTGGAGGTAATGGTAATTATGTAAAAATACGCCATAATGCTACTTATGATACGCAATACCTACACATGCAAAAAAGAGCTGTAAAAGTAGGGCAATCTGTGCGTCAAGGAGATGTAATAGGAACTATAGGGATGACAGGAAATTCTGGTGGACCTCACGTGTGTTATCGTTTTTGGAAAAATGGAAAACAAGTAGATCCCTTTAAAGAGGACCTGCCAGCATCAAAACCGCTAGATGAGCGACTCAAGCCTATTTACGATAGTATACGTAAGCCTCTCAGATTGCAATTAGATAATATTCCATTTATGAGTGAAGCAGAAATGGAATTTGCACAACAGCAAACAGAAGAAAAACAACAATAATCTTATAGAACCTACCTAATGAAAAGTATAAACCCAACTACAACGGCAGCTTGGAAAGCATTAGAAACGCATTACAAGGAAACAAAAGATACGCTATTAGTTGATCTTTTTAAGGATAGCGCTCGTGCAGAAGAGTTCACAATCATTTGGGATTCTTTATATGTAGATTACAGTAAAAATAGAATCACAACAAAAACTCGTGAGTTACTCGTGCAACTGGCAGAAGAGGTTGGCTTAAAAGAGGCAATTGATAGCTATTTTGGTGGGGATGCAATAAATGCTACTGAAGATAGAGCAGTGATGCATACCGCGCTGCGTGATGAAAAGAGTGACGCTTTTGCTAAGGAAGAGGTGAATGAAGTAAAAAAGTCAATCGAAATTTTTACTGAAAAAGTTATTTCTGGCAAGCATAAAGGAGCTACCGGTAAAGAGATTACAGACGTTGTAAACATAGGTATAGGTGGGTCAGATCTTGGGCCAGTGATGGTTGTTGAGGCATTGCAGTATTACAAAAACCACTTGACTACGCATTTTATATCAAATGTAGATGGTGATCATGTAATGGAGACCATTAAAAATCTTAATCCAGAAACAACGCTTTTTGTAATAGTATCTAAGACGTTTACAACTCAAGAGACGTTGAGTAATGCCACAACAGTAAGAAAGTGGTTTGTAAATCAACTAGGAGAAGAAGCGGTGAGTAACCATTTTGTTGCAGTGTCAACAAATGAGGAGGCTATTGCTAGCTTTGGTATTTCTTCAGATAACGTATTTCCTATGTGGAACTGGGTAGGAGGACGCTTTTCTCTTTGGAGCTCAGTAGGTTTATCTATAGCGCTTGCTGTGGGTTATAAAAACTTTGAAGGCTTATTCCATGGTGCATTTAAAATGGATGAGCATTTTAAAAACACGTCATTTGATCAAAATATTCCAGTGATTACGGCACTCTTAAGTGTGTGGTATAATAATTTTTATGGAGCAGAGACAGAAGCTGTTATTCCTTATTCCCAATATTTACATAGACTTCCAGCATACTTGCAGCAAGCAATTATGGAAAGTAACGGGAAAAGCGTAGATCGCAAGGGTGACCGCGTTACTTATGAAACTGGAAATATTATTTGGGGTGAACCTGGAACAAACTCACAACACGCATTTTTCCAATTGATACACCAAGGAACAAAATTAATTCCTGCAGATTTTATTGGTTTCAAAAAGTCACTTCACGGTAATCAAGATCACCATGATAAGCTTATGGCAAACTTCTTTGCACAAACTGAAGCACTCATGAATGGTAAGACTGTATCTCAAGTGGAGCAGGATTTTGAGGGAAGTACGCTTTCGCGAAAGCGTATAGAAGAACTCATACCCTTTAAAGTGTTTGAGGGAAATAAGCCTACAACGACTATTTTAGGGGAGAATCTCACTCCAGAGAGCTTAGGGTCACTGGTAGCTATGTATGAGCATAAAATCTTTGTACAAGGAGTGATATGGAATATATACTCTTATGATCAATGGGGAGTTGAACTAGGAAAACAACTTGCAAAAAAAGTGCTTAATGAGTTTAGTACTGGAACAAGTGAAAATCATGATGGTTCTACTAAGAATTTAATGAAATTCTATAAAGAAGTGTAGTAAATAATTGACTACTAGTATTTTATTAAGAAACCCTTCAAGCTAATGTTTGAAGGGTTTTTTTGTGCGCTTGCTAGTGAATGAACCCGCTTGTATAAGTTAACGTTAAGTTAATATTGGCACTCCACAAATTTAGAGTAATTTTGCAGTGCTAATTATTAACAAATATCATGAAGAAAATTACATTTTTATCATTGATCGCCATGTTTCTAGTGACGGTATCGTCATTAGCACAAGGGGTAACGACAAGTTCTATCTCTGGACGTGTGTTAGACAACACAGAAGGTCCATTGCCTGGAGCAAACATTATTGCAACGCACGTGCCTACAGGTTCTGTGTATGGAGCAGTAACAGATTTTGATGGTTTTTACCGTCTACCTAACCTTAAGTCAGGAGGTCCTTACAACGTTACAATTACTTATGTAGGATTTGAGGATTATGCACTTAATGGATTTAGTTTATCTCTTGGTGAGACTAAGAGAATTAGTGTGACAATGCAAGAAAATGCAAATGCTCTTGATGAGATTGTAATTACTGGCTCAAACAACAGTATTTTCAACACTAATAAAACGGGATCAGAAACTTCTATTTCTGAACGTGACATTGCTACTATTCCTTCTGTTTCTAGAGGAATTGCAGATTTTGCTCGTGTTACTCCTCAAGCTCAACTTTCTGAAGGAGATGATGGTTTTTCTATCTCTCTAGGTGGTCAAAACAACCGTTACAACGCAATCTATATTGATGGTGCTGTTAACAATGATGTTTTTGGACTTGCAGGATCAGGTACTAACGGAGGTCAAACGGGTGTAAGTCCTTTCTCTGTAGATGCTATTGAGTCTTTCCAAATTAACCTAGCTCCTTTTGATGTACGTCAGTCAGGATTCTCTGGTGGTTCTGTAAACGCTGTAACACGTTCTGGTTCTAATAACTGGGAAGGTAGTGTATACGGTTTCTTAAGAAACGAAAGTCTTGCTGGAAAAACTCCAGTAGATTTAACAAATGAAGGTGACGAGCGTGAGAAGCTTGCAGAATTTTCTGCTAAGACTTACGGTATCCGTATAGGTGGGCCAATTGTAAAGGATAAATTATTCTTCTTTGCAAATTATGAGCGTCAAGATGACGAGACTCCACAACCATTCAACTTCTCAAACTATCAAGGAAGATCTTCTGAAGCAGAAATTGCAAACCTTGCTAGCTTCTTGCAATCTGAGTATGGTTATAACCCTGGTACATTTGATAACAATACTAGAACTTTAGAAAGCGACAAGATAAACTTACGTTTAGATTGGAACATCAACGAAAACCATAAGGTATCTATCCGTCAAGGTGTAGTTGAGGCAACAAACTTAGAAGCTCGTAATTCAGGAGAAAGAGGAATTGGATTCATCAATGGATCTGAGTTTTTTGAAACTAAAACATATTCTACTGCATTTGAATTAAATTCTACGTTTGGTTCTAAATTTGCAAACAACTTGAAGATTGGATATACTTCAGTAAAGGATGATAGAGATCCTTCTGGAAATCCATTCCCTACAGTAGACATTCAAGATGGTGGAGGTACAATCTCTTTTGGATCTGAACCATTCTCAACTGCAAACTTACTTGAGCAGGATATCTTTACTATTAATAACAACTTCCAGATTTTTTCTGGACGTCACGCTGTAACTCTTGGTGCGAATCTTGAGATAGCATCTGCTAAGAACTTATTCTTTGCTTATAACTATGGAGATTATACTTTTGAAGATCAGTTTGATGCTGATGATAACTTAGTTTCTTCTGGACTTGATCAGTTCTTAGCTGGGCAAGATGCAGATGTATTCCAACATGGTTATTCTCTAGTAGGTAATGGTGCTGTAGGTGATGAGTCTGCTGGATCTGCAGATTTTGGAACTTCACAATTAGGTTTCTACGTTCAAGATGAAGTTCAAGTAACTGAAAACTTCAAAATAACAGGAGGTATCCGTGTGGATGTTCCTTATTGGGAAGATGGTACTGTAAATGATGACTTCAATACAAGAACTGTTGGTCTATTAACTGCTGCAGGTAAAGATTTACAAGGAGCACGTGTAGGACAAGGAGTAGATGCTTCTGCTCACATTGCGCCACGTTTAGGATTTAACTGGGATGTATTTGGAAACAACACTACACAAGTACGTGGAGGATTAGGAGTATTTACTTCAAGACTTCCATTAGTATGGCCAGGAGGAACTTACAACAACAATGGTGTTACTGGAGGATTTAGCTTTATCTTCGGAGAGGAATTCCAACCTGATGTAAACCAGCAAACACAAGTTGTAGCAGCTGGTTCTGGAGGAGTAGGTGGAAACATCGACCTTTTTGCTAAGAACTTTAAGCTTCCACAAGTAGGAAAGTATAACATTGCTATAGATCAAAAATTACCAATTTGGGGATTAATTGCATCTGCAGATTTCTTATATAATGATGTACTTACAGATGTTTACTATGAGAACTTAAACTTAGGTGAGCCAGTAGGAACTTATGAAGGAGCAGATAACCGTCCATTCTATAATCGTAGTGACGAAATCGATGATACTTACGGAAGAATCATTTTAGCATCAAACACAAACGAAGGATCTTCTTATAATGCAACTTTTACACTTAGAAAACCATTCCAGAATGGATTCCAAGGGCAAGTTTCTTATTCTTACGGAGAGTCTGAAAAAATATTTGATGGAACTTCTTCTCAAAACAGCTCACAGTGGAGAGGGATTCAAACTGTAAACGGTAAGAACTCAGATATTCCTTTATCTAGATCTGACTTTTCATTAGGAAGCCGTATCTCAGGAAACGCATCTTATGAGATTGAATATGGAGGAGATTTCGGAGGAAAAACTACAATAGGTCTTTTCTATGAAGGATCACAATCTTCGCCTTATAGCTTTACATATAGAGAAGGACGTGATTTATTAAATGACGATTCAAGAGATAATGCTCTTATCTATGTACCTACAAATGCTTTAGATGCAAATCAGATTAATATTGCAGATATTGTAGATAGAGAAACTGGTGTAGTTCTTGTTCCAGAACAAGCACAACGTGAGATTCTTGAAGCATTTATCGAGAATGATGATTATCTAAGCACTCGAAGAGGAAAGTATGCAGAGCGTAACGGTTCAAGAGGACCTTGGAATCACATTGTTGACTTTAAGTTGTTACAAGATATATATGTAAAAACTGGAGATAAGAAGAGTACATTCCAAATCTCTTTAGACATCTTCAACTTCACAAACTTTATCAATAAAGATTGGGGAGTACGTAAATTTGTAGGATCTAATGTATCTCCACTTCAAACCGTATCTACTTCTAATAGTGAGCCAGTATTCAGTATAGTTGAAAGCTTATTCAATGTTGATGAAAATGGTAATCTATTGAGTGACAATATTGATCGAGTTGATGATCAAGGACTTCAATCTTCAAGATGGCAAATGCAAGTAGGTCTTCGTTATATCTTTAACTAAGAACTATTATCACATAATTGCAATCGCAATAATAAAGCCGCTACTGGAAACAGTAGCGGCTTTTGTTTTTATGGATTATCTTTGAGCTTTAAACTTATTAAACCATTTATTTATGTACTCAGTTGTTCAATTTGTCCATTCGTATTGGGCTTACCTTGTAGTTATCGTTCTTGTGGTTGCCACATTTAATGCACTCACAAAATTCTTTGGAAAAAAAGAGTATGGCGGGAAAGATATGAGCTTAGCTTTATTCACCCTTATAACGATGCACATACAACTGCTTATAGGTCTTGTGCTGTGGTTCGTGTCTCCTAATGGATTACAAGCTATAAAAGCAAATGGTATGGGAGGACTCTCTAGTCAGGCAAGACAACTTGCGGTAGAGCATCCATTTTTAATGATTATTGCAGTGGTGCTTGTAACCATTGGTTATTCTAAGCATAAAAAACAACGCCTATCCACGCCTAAATTTAAGAAGATAGCAATCTTTTATACACTTGCACTTATCGCAGTGCTAGCAATTATACCATGGAATCAGTGGTTTTAATAGCCATTGATTAAATATTTATAAAGGTTATTATTACGCTTTTGCGAAAGCGTACTAGAAAATTAAAAGCCCAAAATCATATTGATTTTGGGCTTTTAATTTAAATAATAAGATTAATCAGAGAGTTCTTTCTTAATCAAATAAATATATACTGGGAAGTGGTCACTATAGCCGCCTGTATATCCTCCATTTGCAAAACTTCTGTAAGGATATCCTTTATAACGACCCTTTGGGTTGCTCAAGTAGCTTTTGTTGTAAATGCCGGCTTTATAATATCTGAAAGAGGTGTAGTCATCATCTAGTAATGGCGCACTTATAATTATCTGGTCAAAGAGGTTCCACCCATCGCGATATGCAAGGGTTCCTATTCCTTTTTTAAACATGGATTCCATTGGGTTATAAAGTTCCTTGTCTCTTAATTTTTTAATCTTGTGTTGTGTTTGTAACACTTTTTTCACACTAGCATTTGTAGGGTCATCATTGAGGTCTCCCATGATAATAATCTTTGCATAAGGGTCATTGCTTTGTAAACTGTCTGTGATTTTTTTAGTCAGTGAAGCTGCGTCCATACGCTTTTTCCTGCTCTTTGCTTCTCCGCCAGATCTAGACGGCCAGTGGTTTACAATGATATGTATCATATCACCATCTAGTAAGCCAGATACAAGAAGCTGATCCCTTGTAAACTTACGTTTTGATGGATTATCAATCTCGTAAATGAGTAACTCATGCTTGCTAGTAGATAATGGCTTAAATAGCCTCTTTTGATACAACAGCGCTACGTCTATACCTCTCCTGTCTGGAGAATCGTAATGTACGATACCGTAATCTTTCGGCAGTAATTGTGGGTCATTCGCTAGTGCTTCTACAGTTTTTCTGTTTTCGATTTCTGCTAGTCCTATAATCGCTGGGCTGTTTTTTGTGAAGTCTGCGCCTATATCGGCAATTACTCGGGCAATGTTGCTCACCTTGTCTTGATATATCTTTTCGGTCCAATGATCCTTACCTTCAGGAGTGCGATCATCATCATAAGTGATAGGGTCATTGATGGTGTCAAACAGATTTTCTACGTTATAAAATGCGATAGTGTAGGCTCTATAATTATTGGTTTGTTGCGCTTTCGCGAAAGCGTAGAGACAAAACGATATCACAAGTAATAATAATCTCTTGGTTTTTAATTTTATTGAAAGCATTTGTGTTTTATGTAAGATTTTTCGTAATATGCAATTCAAATGTAATGAATTTCAGTGCGTTACGAATTTATAATTTTTCCTAGGAAATATTTAAAACTGAAATGTTACGTCAATTAGAGGCTATGAATAACAATTTATTGCGGTATGTTTTCTTATTGTTTAGTGGCGTTTTATGGTCTCAAACACAACTCAAAGGAACGATAATAGACGCCATTACTTCACAGCCGATTCCCGATGTGAGTATAATAATTCAAGGAGAAAATAGCAATGTAAAAACTGATGCTCTTGGTGTATTTGTGTACAATAATATCGAGTTGCATGGAGATCAAATTCTCATTGTTGAAAAAAATGGTTTTGTTACAAAGAGACTGCCCGTCATTATAAAAGCTAAAGGAATTTTAAAACTTCCTATAATAACCCTTGACATTGATATTACTGAAGAGCAGCGGCAGATAGGGTTAATCTCGTTATCAGATAATGATTTTAATAGCGATGATACACAAGAGACTTTTAATACCTCAGGCTTATTAACTGCTGGACGAGACGCTTTTTTGAGCGCTGCAGCATTTGATTGGAGCGCTACCTTTTTCCGACCAAGAGGGTTGGATAATGCAAATGGTAAGCTACTTATAAACGGGATAGAAATGAATAAACAGTTTAACGGTAGGCCTCAATGGGGAAGTTGGGGCGGCCTTAATGACGCGCAACGCAACCGTGAGTTTACCCAAGGCTTAAAAGCGAATGAATATAGCTTTGGAGGACTGGCTGGAGTAACAAATATCATCATGCGAGCATCACAGGAGCGAAAAGGAGGTAGGATTTCATATGCCGCAGCTAGTGCTTCTTATCAAGGGCGGTTAATGGGAAGTTACAACTCTGGGTTATCTCAGAAAGGATGGGCTTACAGTCTGCTGTTGTCTCGTCGTTTTGGTAAAGAAGGTTTTCAAGATGGCACTTTATATGATGCAAACTCCATATACCTATCTGTAGAGAAGAAAATTAATGACAACCACAGTCTTAATTTTTCTTCTTTTTATACGCCTAATCGGCGTGGTCGAGCTTCTTCACTTACACAAGAACAAGTTGATCTTAAAGGACGCACTTATAATCCATATTGGGGTTTGCAAAATGGAGAGCAGCGAAATGGTAGAATGCGCAAGATTGAAGAGCCAGTATTTATGATTAATCATTACTGGGATATAAGTAATAAGACAAGTATTAATACAAACTTAGGGTATCAAGTAGGCACCATAAAAAGTGGTAGAATAGATAACGGTAGCCTTAGGAATCCAGCGCCAAATTATTATCAGCTCCTGCCCAGTTTTGCACTTCAAGATCCAAGCCCTACCGCGGGAGATTTTCAAACAGCATATGTATTGCAACAAGACTTCATAAATGATGGTCAGCTAGACTGGGAATCCATATATCAGGCTAATGTAGGAGGAGGTAACTCAAAAATAATTCTTCAAGATGACGTTGTGGGAGATAAGCAAATGTCTGCAACTATGATTTTGAACTCTCAGCTTACGGATGCAATTACCATAAATGGAAATCTTTCTTATAGAGATTTGAAGAGTGAAAACTATGCACAGGTAAGTGATTTACTAGGAGGCGAGGGATTTCTTGATATAGATAACTTCTCCGTAAGCGAGAGTCAGGATGGTCAAGAAGGCGATCTCGCACAGAGTGATGTGCGCAACCCTAACAGAATTGTTCAAGTAGGAGATCGGTATAAGTATAACTATAATATTAATTCAAGTACAATAAGCGGATTTGCTCAAGCACAGTTTACTTTTAAGAATACAGATTTCTTTATTTCTGGTACGGCAAGTACTACAAGTTATCAGCGAGAGGGATTATTTGAGAACGGAAATTTTGTGGGTGTGAATTCCTTTGGACTAAGTGAGAAACTTTCATTTACAGATGGAGGATTGAAAGCAAGTGCGACTTATAAATTTACAGGTAGACATATAGTAACAGTAAACGGAGCTTACTATACCACTGCTCCTTCTATTAGAAATAGTTTTAGCAATGCTAGACAAAATAATGATGTAGTAAATAACCTAACATCAGAGCAAATACAAAGTGTTGATGTTAGCTATATTTATAGATCCCCTATTGTAAAAGCACGTCTCACAGGATTTTATACTGGGTTTCAAAACGGGACTGATTTAGGATTCTTTTTTACTCAAAATTCGATAGCGCAAACGGAGGCATCTTTTGTACAAGAAGTGCTTACTAATGTTGCGCGGCAAAATATAGGTGTAGAAGTAGGAATAGAGGCGCAGGTATTACCTACGCTCAAGTTAAAGGCAGCTGCATCTGTAGGTCAATATACGTATGCAAATAATCCAGATATCTACTACACCTCTGATGATTTTGATGGACCTCAGACTTTTGGAGATGGGAAAGTTATACTCAATAATTTGCACGTTGCTGGCGGGCCAGAAAGAGCCTATCAACTAGGTCTTGAGTATAGAGATCCAGATTTTTGGAATTTTGGCATTACGGTAAATCGCTTTTCTAATGCTTACATAGACATTAGTAATCTAGCACGTACAGCAAATTTTAACCAAGACATAGACGGTCAACCATTCAACGACTTTGATGCGGAGGTGGCTAAGGGTTTGCTTAGGCAATCACAAATAGATAGCTACAATCTCGTAAATATTATAGGAGGGAAGTCTTGGAGGATAGGAAGTTACTTTGTTGGCTTTTTTGCAACAGTAAACAACGTACTCAATGAAAATTATATTACGGGAGGCTTTAAGGATTCTCGTAGGGTAAATTATAGATTAAAACTTGAAGAATCTCAACGCGCCACTCCCATTTTTGGAGATCGTTTATTCTTTGGCAGAGGAACCACGTACTACGTAAATGCTTACGTTAGATTCTAACTTTAAAATTAAGATGATGAAATTATTCCAGAAACTGTTAGTTGTTGTTTTACTCTTCTTAATTGTAAGTTGCGTAAATGATGATGAGTTTTCAACACCAGTACTTGAAATCACAGATCCAAATCTAGACGGAGAAATAATCACCATCGCACAACTAGTAAATCTCTATGAGCAAGCTGTTTTGAGTGAAGCAGATAATCTTGGTATCAATGCCACTAGCGAGGCAGATATTACGGCCTTACGGAGCACATTTAGACTTGATCTTTCTGAAACCAATCGTTATGTAGAAGGTTTTGTGATAAGTAGTGATGCCTCTGGAAACTGGTTTGAAGAGCTCATCATACAAGATGCAGCAAGTAGTCCTACAGCAGGTGTTCGCGTACTTATAGATGAAAGTCCGCTGTTTACCTATTATGAAGTGGGTCGCAAGGTATTTGTAAAGCTAGGTAATGCAACGCTAAACAATCAATCCATAGGAGGTTTGTGGATAGGAGATAGCAACGGAGTATTAACGCTGGGCATGACAGATAATCTAGATAAAATTCCAGCGCCAGCACAGTTTAGCTTTATGCAGAGATCAGCCATTATTGAAGAGATAATTCCGCTGGAGGTCACTATAGAAGACTTTAGTAATGAGTTAGAAAATATATTCGTCAAGCTCACAGATGTTCAGTTTATAAAGGAGGATGTCATTGATGGGAGTGTTACCTACGCGGGAGAACCTCTTGATGAGTTTGATGGAGAGCGAGAACTGGTACACTGTTCCACTGGGCAATCTACCATTGTAAGCACAAGTACCTTTGCAAATTTTAAATCCATATTGCTACCAGATGGAGTTGGAGATATTTCTGGAGTACTTACACGTAACTTTTTTGGAGATACCTACAATATTGCAATTAACAATCCAGAAGCAGTCATTTTTGGGGAGACAGATCGCTGTGATCCCGTAGAAATAGATTGCGGTCCAGCTAGTGGAATGGGAGAGAATATACTCTTTGAAGAGTTTTTTGAAACGCAAACTAATAACAACCCTATAATGGGTAATGGCTGGACTAATTATCAGGAAGAAGGTACACAAGCATGGGAAGCTTATACGAGCACTGGACAGAATGCCTCATTAGGTAGGTCTGCAAGAATTGCATCTGCTTTTTCTGGAGATGCGAGAACGGTGTCTTGGTTAATCACTCCGCCATTAGATTTTACATCAAATACAGGAGAAACCTTACGTTTTAGAACCTCAAATAGCTTTGCAGACGGCAGTAGGTTGACGCTGCTTTTTTCTAACGACTGGGATGGCGATGTCACAACAATTGCTGCTTCTACTTGGGATGTCCTAGCCGCAGCAGATATTGTGGCAGATAATGATTTCTTTGGAAACTGGATTGACTCTGGTATTGTAGATCTCTCCTGTGTCACAGGTACTGGCTATGTTGCATTTAGATATAACGGATCTGGGAATGCAAGTTTTGACGGTACTTATGAACTTGACGAGATTCAAATTAAAGCAAATTAAAACATCCTTTTAGTCAGGTCTTGTAGATAGAATGCTATAAACCGGAAAGTGGTCGCTATAGCCGCCTAAATATCTTTTTCCTGCATAGGTGCGGAAGGGTGTTCCTTTAAATTTACCATCATACTCAGTGAGGAAAAAGTCATTGTAAATATCTGACTTCTCGTAAAGAAGTGTGTTTTCGTGTAGTTGTACAAAATTGTTTGAAAAGATAATCTGATCAAAAATGAACCACTCAAATCTATAGTTTAAACTTCCCTCATATCTTGTTCCTAAGTACAGCATAGGGTTATAAAACTCAGTTTTAACGAGGTTGTTTTTTACGCTTTCGCTGTGTGGCCCGTCATTAAAATCGCCCATAATGATAATCTTCACTTTAGGATTTTCATTTATGAGTTTATCAATAACTTCCCTATTACGCTGAGCTGCTGCAATGCGCTTTTGTGAGGTTTCATTCTCACCAGATCTTCGGGAAGGCCAGTGATTTACTAGTATGTGCACAGGATTTCCTAAAAGTTCTCCTTGAACATAAAGAATGTCACGAGTATAGTCTCTGCCACCTTCATCGGCTTCTAGGTAGAGTGTGATGGGCTCACTCTGTGTTACTTTAAAATCTGCTTTTTTGTATAATAAAGCTACGTCAATACCACGCTCATCTGGAGAGTCATAATGAACAATATCATAACCTTCATCTTTGAGGTTGTCTGTCGCAATAAGTGATTCTAATACGGATCTATTTTCCACTTCGGCAACTCCTAGGAGAGAAGGTGAGGTCTTAGTGTCATCCTTTCCTATGTTTGAGATGACTTTAGATAGTTTGGCTATTTTCTTATTAAACTTATAGCTATTCCACTCCTTAAAACCGTTCGGTGTAAAGTCGTCATCTAGCGTTTCTGGGTTGTTTGTCGTGTCAAAAAGATTTTCTAGGTTGTAAAAGCCTACTGCACATTGTATTTTTTCTTGTTGCGCTTTCGCGAAAGCGGAATCATCCTTCATAATGAATAGTGTCTATGAGTGTTACAATTTAGTCAAAAAGACTGCAATCCATTTGCTACCTTTGTTAATATGATCGAAACAGAAAAAATAGATTATGAAAAGTGTGTGCTGGTGGGGCTAGTTACTCAAAAGCAATCACACGATAAAATGACGGAATACCTTGACGAACTTGAGTTTCTTGCTTATACAGCAGGAGGTGAAGTTTTAAAGCGTTTCTCTCAGAAATTAGAAAAACCTAATCCTAAAACTTTTATAGGGACAGGGAAGATGGAAGACGTTGCTGCATATGTAGAGCAGCACGATGTGGGTACTGTGATCTTTGATGACGAACTTACTCCTGGACAACAACGTAACATAGAAGCAATCTTAAAATGTAAGATTGTAGATCGCACCTATTTGATACTTGACATTTTTGCTCAGAGAGCTCAAACGAGTTATGCACGCACACAAGTGGAGCTTGCTCAGTATGAGTATTTGCTGCCTAGACTTACGGGTTTATGGACACACCTTGAGCGCCAGCGTGGAGGTATAGGTATGCGCGGTCCTGGAGAGACAGAGATTGAAACAGATAGACGTATTGTGCGTGACCGTATTACCTTGCTTAAAAAGAAGATGCTTACTATAGATAAGCAAATGGCTACGCAGCGTGGTAATCGTGGTGCACTCGTGAGAGTTGCTCTCGTAGGTTATACGAATGTGGGGAAGAGTACCCTCATGAATGTAATAAGTAAGAGTAAAGTATTTGCCGAAAATAAACTTTTTGCAACCTTAGATACTACCGTACGTAAAGTGGTGGTAGGGAATCTTCCTTTTCTACTTTCAGACACGGTAGGATTTATACGTAAGTTACCTACACAGCTAGTAGATTCTTTTAAAAGTACGCTTGATGAAGTGCGTGAGGCAGATTTACTACTGCATGTGGTAGATATTTCTCATCCACAATTTGAGGATCACATTAATGCTGTAAACCAGATTCTTGATGAGATTGAGAGTATGGACAAGCCTACGCTTATGGTTTTTAATAAGATTGATGCTTATACGGCAGAGGCTTATGATGACGAAGATCTTATGGTAGAGCGCACTGGTGCACATTACACACTTGACGAGTGGAAAGAAACATGGATGTCACGTACTAATGGTGATGCTATCTTTATATCTGCACTTAACAAAAATAACTTTGAGGAGTTCAGAAAGAAAATCTACGAACGCGTAAGAGAGATTCACGTGACAAGATTTCCTTACAATGCATTTTTATATCCAGAATATGAGGAGCAAGTAGGAAATAGCGAGGAAGAATAAGATTATTTATTCTTAATAGCGTAAAAGAAAAAATCGAAGGCTTTCTTAGGGCCTTCGATTTTTTTTTTGCTCAAAAGCGATAGTTGAGCTTTTACTATTATTCTTGATTTTTTGAAACCTCTCATAAAAGACTAATCCGTAAATAGTACCTTTACCTCAAAATAATATTATATGCTTATTATAGGAATAGGCGGTGGTACCGGAAGTGGTAAGACTACCGTTGTAGATCAGATTGTGTCAGATCTACCAGAAGGACAAGTAACAGTAATTTCTCAAGATTCATACTACAAAGATCTCTCTGCATTATCGATGGAAGATCGTAAGAAGGTGAACTTTGATCACCCTAACGCAATAGATTTTCCTTTGCTTTGCCAGCATCTTGTTGAGCTTAAAGAGGGAAGAAATATTTTGCAGCCTATGTATTCATTTGTTGCACATAACCGCATTGATGAGACCGTCCTTACGAGTCCTACAAACGTGCTTGTGGTAGAGGGGATTCTTATTTTGACAGATCCTAATATTCGTAATCTTTTTGATATCAAAGTATTTGTGCATGCAGATAGTGATGAGCGTTTAATACGCCGTCTTAAGAGAGATATTGCAGAGCGTGGTCGTGATCTAGATGAGGTGTTAAATAGATATCAAACTACACTGAAGCCCATGCACCAGCAGTTCATTGAGCCTACAAAGGAGTTTGCAGATATCATTATACCTAATAATAGGTACAATACAGTGGCTGTAGATATCGTTCGTAGTATCATAAACGAACGATTACATTAAGGTTTTGTTATATTTACAACAATGAACATCAAGGAACTAAAACAGAAAAAATGGTTTAGAATAATGAGCAATAAATACTTGCTCATTTTTTTCATTTTTATAGTGTGGATGCTGTTTTTTGATGGAAGTTCTTATTTATTACACAGAGAGCTCAATCAAGAATACGATAAGCTGGAAGGTAATAGGGCATACTTTAAAAAGGAAATAGCAGAGGATAATGCACAAATCTTACAACTTAAAGATAGTGCAGGTTTAGAAAGATTTGCTCGTGAAGAATACCTTATGAAAAAGGATAACGAGGAGATTTATATAATTGAATATCAAGATAGTTTATCTACAGAGAATGAAGACTAATTTATTTTCAGAATTTGACGCAGTTTCGGCAAAGGCTTTCAAGCAAAAAATACAGTTTGACCTCAAAGGGGCAGACTATAATGAGACGCTTGTCTGGCAAAGTCTAGAAGGGATACATGTAAAGCCTTTTTATCACAGTGATGAAATAAAAGAAACTGTCGCTGTTCAAGCTCCACAACAATGGTTTATAGGAGAGAAAATATTTATAGTAGATGCGGCTAAGTCGGCGCAAACCGCAAATAAAGCTATAGAGAACGGAGCAGAGGCTATCTACTTTCAGGCAGATACTTTGTTTGATCTTGAGTTGTTATTTGAAAGTTTAAAGCATAAAAGAATCCCTCTTTATTTTGAGCTCAGTTTTCTTGATGAAGATTTTTATAAACGTTTTCACGCTTTCGCGAAAGCGTATCATATCACCACAAAGCTCGATATCATTAATCATCTTGCACTTGATGGTAACTGGTATCACAACTTGCAAAAGGATCACGATATAGTGAGCAGTTTGCTACAGGGAGAAGAAAGTAAACTTACTGTAGATACCACCTTATATCAGAATGCTGGTGCCACTATGGTACAGCAACTAGCTTACGGCATAGCTCATCTTACCGAATATTTGAACCATTGTGAGAAAGAGAAGCTTAGTATAAATCTTGTCACTTTTGAAGTTGCAGTAGGAACTAATTACTTTTTTGAAATTGCAAAGCTAAGAGCGCTCAGAAAGCTTGCTGCGGTAGTGCTGTCTGCATTTAATTACACGGATGCAGCTATTAGCATAATAGCGCACCCATCAAGACGCAATAAAACGATTTACGATTATAATATAAACATGCTGCGCACCACTACGGAGTGTATGAGTGCTGTGCTAGGTGGCGCAGACTGGGTGGTAAATATGCCTTATGATGCACTATATCACAAGACTAATAATTTTGGACAGCGCATTTCTCGCAACCAGCTCATCGTTCTCAAAGAAGAAAGCTATTTTGATGTAGTTCAAAACCCTGCAGATGGTTCTTATTATGTAGAAGAGCTTACTTCGCAATTGGCTGAAAAAGCACTTACGCTTTATAAAGATATAGAAGCGCAAGGAGGATTTTTGAGACAACTTAAAGAAGGAACTATCCAGCGTAAAATAAAAGAAAGTGCTGCAAAGGAACAGGCTAAGTTTGATGAAGGAGAGTTGATTCTTTTGGGGACAAATAAACATCCTAATCCAAAAGACGCAATGAAAGGTGAGTTAGAAATTTACCCTTTTGTGAAAATTAATCCTCGTAAAACTTTACTGGAGCCTATAATTGCAAAACGCCTAGCTGAGGCATTAGAACAAGAACGTATTAAAGCAGAAAAGTAGTCTTATGAAAAAAGTGTATAACCTTATTGTTGCAATAATTATAGCAGTTGGAGTGGTATCATGTGAAAATCAAGCTTCACTTGAGTATAAACACGCAGATAAGGAACAAGTAATTAATTGTGAAAATGAAAATAATGCACTGCTCAATGAAGCACTGTACCAATTTGAACAAGATATCACAAATGCCTATGATCCAGAATCACAATTGATTAATAAGGCCTATGCAAATTTTTTATATGCTGGTTTTTCGGGAGTAGCAGAATATGAGCGATTAGCTACATCACATACTTTAGAAATAAGAAAGGAACTTGTAAAAGAAGGATTTATAAAAGACGGCGGATTTAAAAGTAATCTAGTGTATAATAATATTTTATGTGTTCTTGAAAATATAGAGGATCCGCAGCTTGCTCTTATGATAGAAGCGCTTGTTGATTCAAACACAATGGATCCAAAATTATTTAATTCTCGAATGAGAAATTTTGCATACAAATCTCAATCAGATAGATATACGGCTTTATATGTGGCTTTGGATACTTATTATCAACAGCTTACAATGACTGAGCTTCCTATAAAAGAAAGTAATGAGTAGAAGAAATATTCAACATATCACACTTTCTTCCCAAGAAGAAAATTCTCCTTCATTAGCAGAAGTTAAGATCACTACTACTGCAGAGAAGATTGATGTAAAGTCTCGTTACACTAAGGATGATGTAAAAGGACTGGAGCATCTTGATTTTATTGCTGGTGTTGCTCCGCACTTAAGAGGCCCCTATAGTACGATGTACGTGCGTCGTCCATGGACGATACGACAGTATGCAGGTTTCTCAACTGCCGAAGATAGTAATGCATTTTATCGCCGTAATCTCGCTGCTGGTCAAAAAGGGCTTTCGGTGGCATTTGATCTTGCCACGCACCGTGGTTATGATAGTGATCATGAGCGCGTAGTAGGTGATGTAGGTAAGGCTGGTGTTGCGATAGATTCTGTAGAGGATATGAAAATTCTCTTTGATCAGATACCGCTAGATAAGATGTCTGTTTCAATGACTATGAACGGTGCTGTATTGCCTATTATGGCATTTTACATTGTAGCAGCTCAAGAACAAGGAGTGGATCCAGCACTGCTTTCTGGAACGATACAAAATGACATTTTGAAGGAGTTTATGGTGCGCAACACGTACATATATCCACCTACTCCTTCAATGAGAATTATCTCAGATATATTTGAATATACGGCTGCAAACATGCCTAAATTTAATAGTATATCTATCTCAGGATACCATATGCAAGAAGCCGGCGCTACTTGTGATATAGAACTTGCTTACACACTCGCAGATGGTCTGGAATACATAAAAACCGGACTCGCTGCAGGAATGGATATTGATAGCTTTGCTCCAAGATTATCTTTTTTCTGGGCAATAGGGATGAACCACTTTATGGAAATTGCCAAAATGCGTGCAGCACGTATGCTATGGGCAAAAATTGTAAAGCAATTTAACCCCAAAAACCCTAAATCTCTCGCTCTTAGAACGCACTGCCAGACAAGTGGGTGGAGCCTTACGGAGCAAGATCCTTTTAATAATGTGGCTCGTACTACCATTGAAGCAGCTGCGGCTGCCTTTGGAGGCACACAGAGTTTACATACAAATGCACTGGATGAGGCTATTGCCTTACCTACAGATTTTTCTGCGCGTATTGCAAGAAACACACAGATATTCTTACAGCAAGAAACGCATATTACAAAAACAGTAGATCCTTGGGCTGGTAGTTATTATGTAGAGTCACTTACAGATGATATTGCTCACCGAGCTTGGGAACTTATTGAAGAAGTTGAGGAGCTAGGCGGAATGACTAAAGCGATTGAAGCTGGGATTCCTAAACTGCGTATTGAAGAGGCCGCTGCTAGAAAGCAAGCACGCATAGATAGTGCGCAAGATATTATTGTAGGAGTAAATAAATACCGACCTACAGAAGATGAGCACCTAGATATTCTTGATGTAGATAATACAAAAGTAAGAGAAGGGCAGCTTAAGCGTTTAGCAGATATTAGAGCAGCTCGTAATACCGAAAATGTAAAAAAAGCCCTCGCTGCACTTACAGAAGCGGCTCGTACGGGTAATGGTAATTTACTTGCACTGGCGGTTACAGCTGCACAGGAGCGAGCAACTTTAGGAGAGATTTCAGATGCGCTGGAAGATGTATACGGAAGGCACAAAGCACAAATCCAATCCTTTAGTGGTGTATATAGTAAAGCTGTCTCTTATACACATCTGACGCTGCCGACGAAGAGGATAGTGTAGAT
>OJBP01000192.1_pt1 | contig 39562 bp, 40 predicted proteins | sample 1590691 | NCBI WGS metagenome assembly OJBP01 (sample SAMN05416848, study PRJEB24817) | seawater metagenome | isolation source: Sea water | place: Canada:Atlantic | collected 2013-07 | reverse complement strand
CTACAAGAGTATGTTGATGCTGGACGCCTGACGGAAGAAGTATCTATAGAATCTCTTATGGAAGCTGGATTAGTTGGTAAAAACGATCTAGTTAAAATATTAGGTAGAGGAGAGCTTAAGGCTAAAATTAAAGTATCTGCACATAAATTTACTGCAACTGCAAAGGCTGCTGTTGAAGCTGCTGGCGGTGAAGCTGTAACGTTATAATTGATATAAGAGGATGAAATTTATAGATACAATAAAGAATATCTGGAAGATTGATGAGCTAAGGAATAGAATACTCCTTACGCTCACACTTCTCCTCGTATATCGTTTTGGTGCTCAAGTAGTACTTCCTGGTATAGATGCTTCACAACTTGGGGGCTTGCAGGATAGTACTGATCAAGGTTTGTTAGGTCTTCTAGCTGCATTTACAGGTGGTGCATTTTCTAATGCATCAGTTTTTGCGTTGGGTATTATGCCGTATATATCTGCTTCTATTGTGGTGCAGTTAATGGGTATAGCAATACCTTATCTGCAGAAGCTACAAAAGGAGGGTGAAAGTGGACGACGAAAAATCAACCAAATAACTAGATGGTTAACTATTGCAATCTGTTTATTACAGGCGCCAGGATATCTCGCTGCGTTACCTGCATTAGGAGTTCCTTCTAGTGCTTTTGTAATGGGTTTAACACCTACATTCTATATATCATCTGTATTTATTTTAGTTACAGGTTGTGTTTTTGCTATGTGGTTAGGTGAAAAGATTACAGATAAAGGTATCGGTAATGGTATTTCACTTTTAATTATGGTGGGTATTATTGCAACAATGCCTATATCATTTGTACAAGAATGGGTAGCTCGTGTTACTGAGTCTAACGGTGGTTTAATCATGATACTCATAGAGTTAGTGATTTGGTTTGTGATAATCTTGTTGTGTATTTTACTTGTTATGGCAGTACGTCAAGTGCCGGTTTCATATGCAAGAAGAACAGCGACTGGAGCCTATGAAAAAAATGTTTTTGGTAGTAGACAATTTTTACCACTAAAACTTAACGCTTCTGGGGTAATGCCTATTATCTTTGCGCAGGCAATTATGTTTGTTCCTGGGTTGATAGGTGGTGCAAGTTTCTTGGCAGATACCACTGCTGGAACTTGGTTACAAACCAACTTCGGAAATAATATTTTTGGTTTTTGGTATAACCTTGTGTTTGCATTATTGATTATTGTTTTTACATATTTCTATACAGCAATCACGGTGCCTACTAATAAAATGGCTGATGATTTAAAACGTAGTGGTGGCTTTATAGCTGGCATACGTCCAGGATCTGAAACTGCTGAATATTTAGATAGAATAATGTCGCAGATTACTCTTCCGGGTTCTGTGTTTCTTGCTCTAATCGCTATATTTCCTGCAGTAGCAGTTAATGTATTAGGTATGCAACAAGGATGGGCATTGTTTTATGGAGGTACATCACTATTAATTATGGTTGGTGTAGCTATAGATACTATGCAACAAGTAAATTCTTATCTTTTGAATAAGCACTACGATGGTCTTATGAAATCAGGTAAAAACAGAAAAGCAGTAGCATAATGGCAAAGCAAGCAGCAATAGAACAAGATGGATCTATAATCGAAGCATTGTCTAACGCAATGTTTAGAGTAGAGTTAGAAAACGGTCACGTTGTGACAGCGCATATCTCAGGTAAAATGCGTATGCACTATATCAAATTATTACCTGGGGATAAAGTAAAATTAGAAATGAGTCCTTACGATTTATCAAAGGCTCGTATAACTTACCGCTATTAAGCGGAAAAAAGCTGGATATGAAAGTAAGAGCATCCATTAAAAAAAGAAGCGCCGATTGCAAGATCGTTCGTCGCAAAGGAAGATTATACGTAATCAACAAAAAGAATCCTAGGTTTAAACAAAGACAAGGTTAATAGTTATGGCTAGAATTGCAGGGATAGATATCCCAAAACAAAAGAGAGGTGTAATTGCATTAACGTACATCTTTGGAATCGGAAAAAGTAGAGCAGAAGAAATTCTTGCAGCTGCTAATGTATCAGAAGATAAAAAGGTATCTGATTGGGATGACGACGAAATAGGTCGCATACGTGATGCTGTTGGTACATTTACAATAGAAGGAGAACTTCGTTCAGAAGTTTCTTTGAACATTAAACGTTTGATGGACATCGGTTGTTACCGTGGTATTCGTCATCGTGTGGGTCTTCCTTTAAGAGGACAACGTACAAAGAATAATTCTCGTACTAGAAAAGGAAAGCGTAAAACAGTTGCAAACAAGAAGAAAGCAACTAAATAATAAGGCATAATGGCAAAGCAAACTGCAAAAAAACGTAAGGTTGTTATAGAATCAGTTGGGGAAGCCCATATAACTGCTTCATTTAATAACATCATAGTTTCGTTAACAAACAAGAAAGGAGATGTTATCTCTTGGTCATCTGCCGGTAAAATGGGTTTCAGAGGTTCTAAAAAGAATACTCCGTATGCTGCTCAAACTGCTGCAGAAGATTGTTCTAAGGTTGCTCACGAAGCTGGGCTTCGTAAAGTAAAAGTGTATGTTAAAGGCCCAGGTAACGGACGTGAGTCTGCTATACGTGCTGTACACAACAGTGGAATTGAAGTGACTGAGATTATTGATATCACTCCAATGCCGCACAATGGTTGTCGTCCTCCTAAGAGACGTCGCGTTTAATAATAAATTATAATTAATATCTCGAGGGAGAACGATTAGCAAAGGATTGACCTTAATTTCTAATCACCCTCAACAAATACATTTAAAATGGCAAGATATACTGGTCCCAAAACAAAGATCGCTCGTAAATTTGGCGAAGCAATCTTCGGAGAAGACAAATCTTTTGAAAAAAGAAATTACCCTCCAGGGCAACACGGAAACAACAGACGTAGAGGAAAGAAATCTGAATACGCTGTACAATTAGCTGAAAAGCAAAAGGCAAAGTATACTTACGGTATCCTTGAGCGTCAGTTTAGAAATATGTACGACAGAGCAAATCGTGCTCCAGGAATTACAGGTGAAGTTTTACTTCAACTTTGTGAGTGTCGTCTTGATAATGTTGTACACAGAATGGGAATGTCTCCTTCAAGAAGTGGTGCACGTCAATTAGTAGGACACCGTCACATTACTGTAAACGGAAGCATCGTAAACATTCCTTCATTTCAGGTTAAGCCTGGTGATGTTGTTGCGGTACGTGAGAAGTCTAAATCTTTAGAAGTAATCTCTAACTCTCTTCAAAATTCAAGTAACGTCTACGAGTGGATTTCTTGGAACAACGATAAGAAGGAAGGTACTTTTGTGGCAATACCACAACGTCTTCAGATTCCTGAAAACATCAATACCCAGTTCATCGTCGAGCTGTACTCTAAGTAATAACCACTAAAGCTAGAAAACCGATATGGCAATATTAAATTTCCAGAAGCCCGATAAAGTCATTATGATTGACTCTACTGATTTTGAAGGTAAATTTGAGTTTAGACCTTTAGAACCAGGTTACGGTTTAACCGTAGGAAACGCTTTACGTCGTGTATTGTTATCTTCATTAGAAGGTTTTGCAATTACATCTGTACGTATAGAAGGTGTAGATCACGAGTTTTCTACATTGGCTGGAGTAGTTGAGGATGTTACAGAAATCATCCTTAATCTTAAGCAAGTACGTTTTAAAAGACAAATAGAAGAGATAGATAACGAAACTGTAACAATTTCATTATCTGGAGTAGATCAATTAACAGCTGGTGATTTCCAAAAATTTATTTCTGGTTTCCAAGTGCTTAATCCTGATATGGTGATAGCAAACATGGACAAGAAGGTAAATCTTAATATGGAAATTACTATCGAAAAGGGACGTGGATATGTACCTGCTGAAGAGAACAAGAAGTCTAATGCACCTCTTGGAACTATCTTTACAGACTCTATTTATACTCCTATCCGTAATGTAAAATATAGTATAGAGAACTATCGTGTTGAGCAGAAAACTGATTATGAAAAATTAGTTTTTGAAATCATTACTGATGGATCTATTCATCCTAAAGAAGCTCTTACTGAAGCTGCTAAGACACTTATCCACCACTTTATGTTATTCTCAGATGAGCGTATCACTTTAGAGGCAGATGAGATAGCTCAGACTGAAACTTATGATGAAGAATCTCTACACATGCGTCAGTTGCTTAAAACTAAGCTTATCGATATGGATCTTTCCGTTCGTGCGCTTAACTGTTTAAAAGCTGCAGAAGTAGAAACATTAGGAGATCTTGTTTCTTATAACAAAAATGACTTGATGAAATTTAGAAACTTTGGTAAAAAGTCACTTACTGAGCTTGAAGAGCTTGTAAATGTAAAAGGCCTTAGTTTTGGAATGGATCTAGCTAAGTATAAATTAGATAAAGACTAGTTAGCTATAGCAGAAATGCATTAGCGCTTTCGCGAAAGCGGGAAAATACATATTACAATGAGACACGGAAAGAAATTTAATCACTTAGGGAGAAAGACTGCACATAGAAAGTCTATGCTTGCAAACATGGCTTGCTCTTTAATTGAACATAAAAGAATAAACACGACAGTGGCAAAGGCAAAAGCTTTAAAGCAGTTTGTTGAGCCAATGATCACAAAGTCAAAAGAAGATACTACTCATAATCGTCGTATCGTTTTTGCAAAGCTTCGCCAAAAAGATGCAGTAACTGAATTATTCAGAGATGTAGCGGCAAAGATTGGTGATCGTCCAGGAGGTTATACTCGTATTATCAAGATGGGTAACCGTCTTGGGGATAATGCTGATATGGCAATGATAGAACTTGTTGATTACAACGAGATTTATAGCCCAGGTAAACCAGCAAAAAAGAAGAATACTCGTCGTGGAAGTAAAAAAGCTGAAGCTGTAGCACCTGCTGCAACTGAAGAAAAAGCTTCTAACGAAGAAGAATAGATAATTTTTTATCTAGACAGTTTTAAAAAGGCCTTGCTATTAAGCAGGGCCTTTTTCGATTTCAAAAGAGTCATAATATCTTGTTAAGATTTCGAATTCCTGTTGAGTTCCGTTGCTAGCGCATTATATTAGTAAACAAAACAACTTTATAGTTATGAAATATTTCTTAATCTCCGTTTTACTTATTAATTCCCTAACAGCATTCGGTCAATCTGAAGATGTGACGTTTATGTCTAGCTTGAATTCTAATCAAGCTATCGATGGGTCATTGGTCAATTTTGATGGAGGCAACTATTCGGGCAGAACATTTAAGGCTGCAACTAAGATAGAGGGTGATAAGTTTCTGTTTGATAATTGGCTTAGTTCTGCTAGAGTAATAACGCAGAATAAGCAAGTTATAGATGTACGTAATATTAACTTTGATAAGGAACGAGGGACATTTTCTTTTAAAGAGGGAGAGTATCTATTAGATGTAAATCAATTTGTTGTCAGTTCTGTTAGTATAAATGATTTAATTTTCAAAAGAACTTTAAATCCTCAAGATAATATATCTAGATTAATGGAAGTTATATACGAATCTGATGACCTTTCTTTGTTGAAAGACCATAACGTCAGAATAAGAGAAGGAAAATTTGATATACAAGTTGGACAAGAGCCTGATGAATATGTAAGTAATACGAACTATTACCTTATAAGTGAAGGAGAGTTTAAGAAATTTAAACCAAAGAAATCCTCTGTACTCTCAATTTTTAATGATTATGAGGATGTAATGGTTCAATATATTAAAGAAAATAAGTTGTCGTATAAAGAAGATCATGATTTGAAGAAAATGTTTTCAAAATTAAGCACGCTTAGATCTTCTCCTAATTAACGTCAGTGATAAAACTATTCTTTTTTCAAAAGAGTATATTCACTACTTTTGTCTTCTGTAAGGAAAAAACAAAAAATGAAATATCAATCTAGAAGACCAGCCATAATATTACTTGCAGACGGAACAATCTTTCACGGTAAATCTGTAGGAGACAAAGAAGCAACTTCTTTTGGTGAAGTTTGTTTTAATACAGGAATGACAGGCTATCAAGAAATTTTTACTGATCCATCATATTTCGGTCAGTTAATGGTAACTACAAATGCTCATATAGGTAATTATGGCGCAACAGATGTTGAGACTGAGTCTGACACTGTAAAAATTTCTGGTTTAATTTGTAGAAATTTCAGCTACACATACTCAAGAAAAGATGCAGAAGAGTCTCTGGAATCTTTCTTAAATGACAGTAAGCTTTTCGCTATTTCAGATGTTGATACTCGAGCACTTGTTGCACACATACGTGATAATGGTGCTATGAATGCAGTTATCTCAACAGCCGTAGATGATATTGAAGGTTTGAAAAAACAGTTATCTGAGGTTCCTGATATGATCGGACTAGAATTAGCCTCAAAAGTATCAACCGCTGATGCTTACTATTTTGGCGAAGAAAATGCCGAGGTTAAGGTTGCAGCATTAGATATTGGTATCAAACGTAACATTTTACGAAACCTTGCAAAAAGAGGAGCGTACGTAAAAGTCTTCCCGTATAATACTACTTATAAGGAGATGAAAGAATGGAATCCAGACGGATATTTTTTATCTAATGGACCTGGAGATCCTGAGCCACTTGAAAACGCAATACAAGTTGCTAAAGATATCATTAGTGCAAACGATCCATTATTTGGAATATGTTTAGGGCATCAAGTGATAGCACTCGCAAATGGTATTTCTACTTATAAAATGCACAATGGACACCGTGGGATCAATCATCCTATAATGAACTTGGTTACTGGTAAAGGAGAAATTACTTCTCAAAACCATGGCTTTGCTATAAATAGAGAAGAAACAGAATCTAATAACGATGTGGAGATAACGCACGTTCACCTTAATGATAACACTGTTGCAGGAATTAAGCTTAAGGATAAGAATTGTTTTTCAGTTCAATATCACCCAGAAGCTAGCCCTGGACCTAACGACGCAACATATTTGTTCGATCAATTTATAGATAATATTAAAAGTGTCACAGCTTAAAAATTTAATCCCCATCTTAATAACTAAGATGGGGATTTTTTTATTTTAAAATTTGTGCTTTCGCGAAAACGTTATCGCTACAAAAGAACATTGACTTCACAAAATCATCATCAAAATCGTATTTTTACGTAACTAATAAAACAACTATAACATGAGTATAATCATAGAAGTTCACGCAAGACAAATTTTTGATTCACGAGGAAACCCAACTGTTGAAGTTGATGTATTTACTGAATTAGGTGTAATGGGAAGGGCAGCTGTTCCTTCTGGAGCCTCTACAGGTGAGCACGAGGCAGTAGAGTTGCGTGATGGTGGTAATGCTTTTATGGGAAAAGGTGTATCGAAAGCAGTTGAAAATGTAAATACACTAATTGCTCCAGAATTACTTGGAGTATCTGTTTTTGAGCAAAACGCTATTGATCAGCTTATGATAGATCTTGATGGCACTCCAAATAAATCAAAACTTGGAGCAAATGCAATCCTAGGTGTTTCTCTTGCTTGTGCAAAAGCAGCAGCTGCCGAATTGAATATGCCGTTATATAGATATATAGGTGGAGTAAGTGCAAATACACTTCCAGTACCTATGATGAATATTATTAATGGAGGATCACATAGTGATGCGCCTATAGCATTCCAAGAATTTATGGTAATGCCGGTAAAGGCTAAGAGCTTTAGTCATGCATTACAAATGGGAACTGAGATTTTTCATAACCTTAAAAAGGTGTTACATGACCGTAATCTGAGTACAGCGGTAGGTGATGAAGGAGGATTTGCTCCAGCATTAGACGGTACAGAAGATGCGCTTGATAGTGTGAAAATAGCTGTAGAAAAAGCTGGTTACTCTTGGGGTGACGAGATTATGATAGCTCTAGATTGTGCCGCAGCAGAATTTTATGTAGATGGGAAATACAACTATGCAAAATTTGAGGGTGAAACTGGAAAAATACGTACTAGTGAGGAGCAAGCAGATTACTTGGCTGAGCTAGCAGATAAATATCCAATTATATCTATAGAGGATGGAATGGATGAGAATGACTGGGAAGGTTGGAAATATCTTACTGATAAGATTGGTGACAAAGTACAACTTGTAGGTGATGATTTATTTGTAACTAATGTAGAGCGTTTATCAAGAGGGATAAATGAAGGGATTGCAAACTCTATACTTATTAAGGTGAATCAAATAGGTACTCTTACAGAAACAATTGCAGCTGTAAACATGGCACATAATGCAGGCTATACTTCTGTAATGTCTCACCGATCTGGAGAAACTGAAGATAATACGATTGCAGATCTAGCTGTAGCACTTAACTGTGGACAGATTAAAACAGGTTCTGCCTCACGTTCTGATCGTATGGCAAAGTACAATCAACTTATTCGTATAGAAGAGATGCTTGCTGATACAGCATACTTCCCGGCTATGAATGCTTTTAAGATAAAGTAATAATTATAAGAATTATATTATTTGAAAAATGCCTTCTCCATGAGAGGGCATTTTTATTTCCTCAATTTCCGTCTAATAACGGATTTTTAGGTTTATGTGCTTAGTGAAATGTAATTTTTCTTTTAAAATTAAAACTAGTAGCACTCTTTATTGTTTAAATTATTGGTTATTACTACTGAATTCAGTGTCTTATGTAAAAATAGAAAAGTAGGTAAAATCTTACCTAGATACTGTTGTAAACGCGTTCAAATACATTAATTTTATATTTCCAAATTATGATCTTTAAAAATTGTGTAGGTTTTGCTTTCGCGAAAGCGAAATTTAAATCTATATAGTTCTTTAAATTTTTACCTGGCTCATTCGTTGCATCGTTAGTGAATAAACAAGCAAGTATGACTTTAAGTTGGGTAAGAGCGGGCAGTTACGCTTCGATGTTGTACACTCGCTCTTTTTTTAAATGGATTTTGAAGAGATTCAAAATCTAGATTTAAGTTGGGTAAAGGACATGTGCTACGGTACATGTCCTTTTTTATTATTCTACAAACAGCATATCTGCCTTTGTGTAAAAAGCCTGTATATAAGTTTCTTCTATATTTGGAAAATTCTCTCTTATCTTATCTAGTAAGAATTTAATTAATTTTTAACCTTCTATGAGGTCCATATGTTAAAAAATGAGACTTCTTTTTTGTAATTTAGCCTAACTTCAAACAATAGAATAAAAAAAGAAAAATATAACGATAGATGGCAGATAAAGCAACCCTAACGATAGATGGAAAAAGTTACGAGTTCCCAATAATTACAGGAACTGAGAAGGAGCAGGCAATTGATATAAAGACGCTCAGAGGAGCTACTGGAGGAATCACGACGATAGATCCAGGTTATAAAAATACAGGGTCTTGTGAGAGCGCTATTACTTTTCTAGATGGGGAGAAAGGAATTCTTAGATACCGCGGTTATTCAATAGAAGAGCTTGCAGAGAAAGCAGATTTTCTTGAAACAGCTTATTTATTGATTTTTGGAGAGCTTCCTACAAAACAACAACTAGATAAATTTCACGCAGATATCAAATCTGAATCTCACGTAGATGAAGATATGAAGAAAATCTTAGATGGTTTTCCTAAGTCTGCACACCCAATGGGTGTGTTAAGTGCACTTACCTCTGCACTTATAGCATTTAATCCTTCTACTGTAAATGTAGATTCTGAAGAAGATATGTATGCTGCTATTGTAAAACTTCTAGCGAAGTTTCCAGTACTAGCTGCATGGGCAATGCGCAAGAAAAAGAGTCAACCTCTTGATTATGGAGATAATTCTCTTGGTTACGTAGAGAACTTCCATAAGATGATGTTTGCAAAGCCTAATGAGGAGTATAAGGTGGACAAAGCTGTTATTGAGGCTATAGATAAGTTGCTAATTTTACATGCAGATCATGAGCAAAACTGTTCTACATCTACAGTACGTATAGTAGGATCATCACATGCTGGTTTATTTGCTTCTATTTCTGCAGGAATCTCTGCATTATGGGGACCACTACACGGTGGAGCAAACCAAGCTGTAATTGAAATGCTAGAAGCTATCAAAGAAGATGGTGGTGATACTAAGAAATATATGGCTAAAGCTAAGGATAAGGAAGATCCTTTCCGTTTAATGGGCTTTGGGCATAGAGTATATAAAAACTTTGACCCTAGAGCAAAGATTATTAAAGTAGCTGCAGATGATGTTCTTACTCAATTAGGAATAGAAGATCCTGTATTAGATATAGCTAAGGGACTTGAAAAAGAAGCTCTTGAAGATCCATATTTTGTAGACCGTAAATTATATCCAAACGTAGATTTCTACTCAGGAATTATTTATCGTGCACTTGATATCCCGGTAGAGATGTTTACTGTAATGTTTGCAGTAGGTCGTCTTCCAGGTTGGATTGCTCAGTGGAGAGAGATGAGATTAGGTAAAGAGCCTATCGGACGTCCACGTCAGGTATATACTGGTGAAAACTTAAGATCTTTTAAAGAAGTTTCGGAGAGATAAGAACTCAGTAATAAAGTATAAAAGAGCAAACATTTCGTTTGCTCTTTTTTTATGCTCAAAAAGTCAGAATGTGACTGTTTATAATTTGTAAATTCACTTTCGTGAAAGATACCAACCATCCATTACCAGTTATTGTAGAGCAAGCAGAACTTATACTTGCAGGTTTAAAGACTACAATGTCTTTATCTCATAATACAACAATGCAATTATGGCAAACCTTTGGGCCATTAAAAAAGTCAATTCATAACAAGTCTAATGGTGGAAGTTATAGCGTGCAGTGCTACGCAGATAATTTTATGTCTATTCCTTTTACACCAGAAACCAAGTTTGCAAAATGGGCGGCAGTAGCGGTATTTAACGAAGATGATATTCCAAAAGAGTTAGAAGTGTTGAAAATCCCAAAGGGTAAATGGGCTGTGTTTCCATATAAAGGGACCACACGTGATTTTGGTAAATTTGCTCAATATGTGTATCAAGAGTGGCTTCCGCAGTCTGGGTATCAATTAGATCATAGACCACATTATGAGTACATGGGTTCGGATTATTTAGGACCTAATCACCCAGATGCGCAAGAAGAAGTCTGGATTCCAATCGTATAGTTTTACTCACATTCAATTACTATATTTTTTATTTTACTTAATCGTTGTTGTTGGGATTTCAAGAGTGGAATTTGTAATTTCACGCTATGCTTAAACTCAATGTAAAAAACGAAACGTCACGTCTTAAAGCCGTGGTTTTAGGAACTGCAGAAAGTAATGGACCTACGCCATCACTTGAAGATGCTTACGATCCTAAGTCAGCGCTTCATATTAAAGAAGGTACATATCCTCTTGAAAAAGACATGGTTCCAGAGATGGAAGCAGTAGCGACTATATTCAAGAAGTATGATGTAGAGGTATATAGACCTAAACTTATAAAAGATATGAATCAGATCTTTACTAGGGATATAGGATTTGTGATTGACGATAAGTTTTTTAAGGCTAATATTCTCCCTGATAGGGAAGAAGAAATAGATGCTATTGAACATGTTATAAAGCAAGTGGCGTCAACACATGTGTTTAGATTGCCAGAAGAAGCGCATATTGAAGGCGGAGATGTGATGCTTGCAGATGATCATATCTTTATCGGGACTTACAGAGGGGCAGACTATCCAGATTATATCATTGCTCGTACAAATATGCTTGCCGTAGGGATGATACAGGAGTTGTTTCCAAATAAAAAAGTAATGTCATTTGATCTTAGAAAATCAAACACAGATCCATACAGTAACGCACTTCACTTAGATTGCTGTTTCCAGCCAGTAGGAGATGGAAAAGCGATATTACATAAAAATGGGTTCCTTCAAGAAAATGAGTATAACTGGTTGTTAAACCATTACGGAAAAGAAAATGTATTTGAAATCTCGTCTCAAGAGATGTTTAATATGAATTCTAATATATTCAGTATATCGCCAGAAGTAGTAATTTCTGAACGTAATTTTACTCGTCTAAATACTTGGTTAAGAGATCAAAATATTACTGTTGAAGAAGTTGCTTATGCAGAGATTGCAAAGCAAGAAGGATTACTCAGATGTAGTACATTGCCGCTTATAAGGGAGTAGCTGTTTTATTAACGTATTTCATTGTTTTTCACAGGATGTAAAAAGTGATGTAATAAGATCTATATCTACGTCTTTACTTACCTCATAAAAAAAATCTAATTGCCATTTTTTGGTTTTTAGAGCTTGTTTGTTATTTGGAGTGTCCCATGCTGGATAAACTCTAAAAGCTCTTTTGCCTTCTTTACTTTGAGTTGAGATGATTTCTTTTTTGATAAGTATTGATCTAGGAAAGACAAATTGACCTAACTTGTTTTCGGTCTTTACATTTACTACATAAAAATCAATAAGATCACTTTCGTGAAAAGGTGAGATTTCCCCGTTTTGCAAGCGCTTCCAGAACGTTACAAATTGGCCTACTTTTTTAGGCGTTACTTTCGCATCTCTACATGTAATATTAAAGCCTGATAGCGTAAATGTACAGGCACCGTAGGATTTGCTTTCGAGCTCGTCATGATAATCCGAAATATAAAGCGAGCATTTGTCGTAAATGCTCGCTTTAATTTGTTTCAGGTTAGAGGTCATTATTTGTTAATTCACAGTGACCTTCGCAGCAAGCTCTTTTGCTCTTTTGGTAACGTTTTTAATATCACCATTCAGTTCGTCATACGTTACTACAACTCCCATACGTCTATATGGGCGAGAAGTAGGTTTTCCAAAAAGCCTGAAGTCACATTTAGAAGCTGCGGCAATATTTTCTATACCCGTAAAAGATGGATTATCAGAATCCTTAGTTGCAAGAATCACTGCACTTGCACCTATACGTTCTTGAGTAATTTCTTTTATAGGTAGTCCTAAAACCGCTCTTAAGTGAAGCTCAAACTCATTATAGTTTTGAGTGTTTGCCAGAGTTACCATACCCGTATCATGTGGTCTAGGTGAGAGTTCAGAAAAGTAAACACCATCATCACCTACAAAGAATTCTACGCCCCATAAACCAGCTCCTCCCAAAGCAGCAGTAACCTTAGCTGCCATTTCTTGAGCGGTTTTGAGATGAACATCCGTCATGGTTGCTGGTTGCCAGCTTTCTTGGTAGTCGCCTCGTTCTTGACGGTGACCTACAGGAGGGCAAAACAGCGTCTCACCATCTCTTTGTGTAACAGTGAGAAGTGTAATCTCGTAATTGAAATTTACAAAAGACTCCACAATCACCTCGGCGACATCTCCTCTTGATCCAGCTTGAGAGTATTCCCAAGCTCGTTGAATATCATCTGGTGTTTTGATGGTAGACTGCCCTTTTCCGCTAGAAGACATTAGGGGTTTTACCACGCAAGGAATTCCTACTTCCATAACTGCTTTTTGTAATGTTTCTGCAGATGTTGCATAGCGATAATTTGCAGTTTTTAAGCCAAGCTCTTTAGCCGCTAAGTCGCGTATAGATTTGCGATTCATTGTGAAGTTAGCAGCTTTTGCACTTGGGATTACGGTATATCCCTGCTTTTCATATTCATAAAAACGCTCTGTGCGAATTGCTTCAATTTCTGGAACAATAAAATCTGGCTTATGCTTCTCGACTAGTCTATCTAGAGCGTCGCCATCTAGCATATTTATCACCTCGCGACCATCTGCTACTTGCATTGCAGGAGCGTTATCATAACTATCTACCGCAATTACAGTTTGACCAAGGCGTTGTGCTGCAATTACAAATTCCTTTCCCAGTTCTCCTGAGCCTAGTAATACTATCTTTTTATTCATAATGTTTTGCTTTCGCACTTCGGCAAGCTCGGTGTAAACTTCACTTGCATGAAAGCGGTATTATTTACTTTCTTCTATCCAAGCATTAATTTTTTCCTCAAGTAGTGCAAGTGGGATACATCCCGTCTCAAGTACTTCTTTGTGAAACTCTCTGATATCAAATTTATCACCTAACTCTTGGGTTGCTTTTGTGCGCAACTCTCTAATTTTAAGTTGGCCAATTTTATAAGAAAGCGCTTGTCCCGGATTTGCCATATAGCGCTCAATTTCTGATGTAATACCTGCTTCGCTTTCTGCTTCATTTTCTAGACAATAAGCAATCGCTTTCTCGCGGCTCCATCCTTTAGTGTGGATTCCTGTATCTACCACAAGTCTAACTGCGCGGTGCATCTCAGCTCCCAGTGTTCCAAAATATTGATAAGGATCTGTATAAAGTCCTAGCTCTTTACCAAGCGATTCTGTATACAATGCCCAGCCTTCACCATATGCGCTATACCATAATGTTTTTCTAAACTGTGGGAGTGTCTCGCTCTCTTGCGTGAGTGACACCTGGAAGTGGTGTCCAGGAACAGCCTCATGTAAAAATAATGACTCATCTGAATATACATTATATGTACTAGCATCTGGTATAGGTGTGTAAAAAATACCTGGTCGAGTTCCATCAAGCGATCCAGGATTATACTCTGCACTTGCAGAGTTCTCTCTAAATGCTTCTGTCTGTCTCACTTCAAAAGCTGTTTTAGGTTGTACGCTAAAAAGTAAATCTACTTGAGGTTTAATGGTCTCATGCATTGCATTAAAATTTGCAATGATTTCTTCTGGAGTACTGTAGGGCATTAGTTTTTTGTTAGTACGTACATCATCAAAAAATGCTTTTAAGTCTCCTTTAAAGCCAACTTGCTCTTTTACTTTTTCCATCTCAGTACGTATGCGAGTAACCTCGCTCAGGCCGAGTTGGTGTATCTCGTCTGCGCTCATTGTAGTGGTAGTATAAAGTTTGATAGCATAGTCATAATAATCGCTACCTGCAGGTAGGTCACTATAGCCAGAGCTATCGCGACCAGCAGCTAGGTACTCATTTTGTAGGAAATCGCGCATCTTTGCATAAGCAGGGATAACTTTACCTTCTATCATCGCAACGTAATCTGTGCGTAAAGTGTTTTTATCTTCGTCTGTTATTCCTTCTGGGAATTTTGCTACAGGCTTGTAAAACAAGTGATTTTCTACAGTTGCCTCTGTCATAGCATCCATTTGTGGGATAATTTTTTTAATAAGAGACTTAGGAAGTACGTAGCCTTCTTTCATTCCTTGGCGCATATTCTGTTCTGAGCTGTTGAGCCATACTAGGTACTCATCTACGCGCTGCTGCCAGTTGCGGTAATCTTCTACAGTGTTAAATGGTTGCGCACTCGCTCCACTCGCAAGCTGGCCAAACATAAGATGTGGAGACCACATCTGGTCTATAGGAGTGAGATCTTTTTTAAACTCCATACCTTCTATATTGATGGCAATATCCCAGAGTAGTACCTCTTTACTCATCTTCTCTGTGTCTGTGAGGTCACTGTCGTTAAATTGCTGGATAGAGTCGCGGTACGAAGTATAATATATCTTTACTGCATCCTTATGTGATTGAGATAATGCGTCCGGAAATTTGTCATTATATCTATTATCTCCAGACATCGTCGCGTTAAGCGGGTTAAGCTTTAGTCCGTCTTCATAATAGTTGTCTAGCACATTGTTAAAAGCTAGTGATGTGTCTGCTGTACTAGCTGTTTCTGTTGGGGCATCGTTTTTACAGGCTATTAGGCTTAAGGCCATTATTCCTGCGAGTAGTGTTTTTTTCATAAGGAAGATTATAGAAGTTGCAGCTATAGTTTTCTGCAGTTTACGTTGTTTTAAAGTGTTTGTTGCGCTTTCGCGAAAGCGGTATTCTCTCACTCACTATTACGTTACTAAGATACTTATTCACAAGTAAATTATATGGTCGCTTGGGTGCCTTATTACGCAGAAGAATATTAAGACTTATTGTGGAATTAGAGATATTAAAAAACCCGCTAAGAGATTAGCGGGTTTTGATTTGTTATGTTTTCGCGAAAGCGTAATTAATAAGAACTATGAAACAGCAGCTTTAATCTGCTTCATTGCATTCTTTATGTTGTCTACACTAGCTGCATAAGATATACGTATACAGTCTGGATTTCCAAATGCTTCACCAGTAACCGTCGCAACATTTGCCGCTTCAAGTAAGTAGAGTGAAAAATCTGAAGCGTTTTCAATTTTTGTTCCACCTAGTGTTTTTCCGAAGTAGTATGAGATATTCGGGAATACATAAAATGCACCTTCTGGCTCGTTACATTTAAAACCTTCAATATCATTTAGTAAGTCTAATATCAAAGTTCGACGACTTTTAAACTCGTCTATCATGTATTGTACTTTGCTTACTGGAGCTTCTAGAGCTGTTATCACAGCGCGTTGAGCGATACAGTTTGTACCACTAGTAACCTGTCCTTGCATTTTATTACAAGCGCGAGCTATATATTCTGGTCCGCCTATGTAACCTACACGCCATCCCGTCATTGCAAAAGCTTTTGACACACCGTTTACAGTAACCGTACGATCGTACATGTCTGGAAACTGAGCCATACTAGCGTGCTCACCTACATAGTTGATGTGCTCATATATCTCATCGCTTACAACGATGATGTTTGGATACTTAACAAGAACGTCTGCTAGACCACGTAATTCTTCTTTACTGTAAATAGATCCAGAAGGGTTGCAAGGAGAGCTATACCAAAGCATCTTAGTCTTAGGAGTAATAGCTGCCTCAAGCTGCTCAGGAGTCATTTTGAAATTAGTATCTATAGAAGTTGGTACTTCAACAGGCACACCTTCTGCTATTTTTACAATATCTGAGTAGCTTACCCAGTAAGGGCATGGTAGTATTACCTCGTCACCTGGATCAAGACATACTAATGCAATATTAGCAAGTGATTGTTTTGCTCCAGTAGAAACTACAATTTGCGGTAGTTTATAATCGAGCTTGTTGTCTCTTTTAAATTTTGTGATGATTGCCTCTTTTAACTCTACATAGCCATCTACAGGAGTGTATGAGTTATAATTGTCATTTATCGCCTGTATTGCGGCATCCTTTATAAAGTCTGGAGTATTAAAATCTGGTTCTCCTAAGCTTAAACCTATGATATCTTTTCCTTCTGCTCTTAATTCTCTTGCTTTGGCAGCCATTGCTAGTGTTGCAGAGGTAGCCATTTCTGTTACACGGGTAGATAGTTTATTCATACTAGGAGATTATATATTATGTTGATATAAGTTTTGTACTGCAAGTTAACAAAAAGTGCCAAATCCTTAAGAGATTTGGCACTTGATATTTTCTGAAAAATTACGCTTGTTTTATGCAGTAATCGCAGGTTTCATTCCCATATTTTTAAGGTGGTTGAAGTGAGCAACGAGCGCCTTTCTTGTTGTTTCATACTCATGATAAGGAAGGTTGAACTCATTTGCTGTTTCTCTTACAATCTTACTAATCTTTGTATAATGTACGTGACTAATGTGAGGGAAGATGTGGTGTTCTACCTGGTGGTTTAAACCTCCAGAAAACCAGTTCATGATTTTATTTTTAGTAGAAAAATTTACTGTAGTAAATAGTTGGTGTATCGCCCAAGTATTTTTCATGGTTCCTGTTTCATCAGGTAATGGCATGTGAGCATCTTCAACCATGTGTGCAAGTTGGAAAATCACACTTAAAATTACTCCAGCTACGTAGTGCATAATAAAGAATCCTATTAGAATTTTCCACCATGCAAGATCCATCACAATCATCGGGATCACGATCCACATACCTAGATAAATAGATTTAGTGATAAGAAGTGTGCTCCATTGTCTCGCAGGACTTTGTAGTTTTCCATAAGATAGTTTGCGCTTCATGTAGCGTTTCATTTGGAAAAAATCTGTAGTAAGTGCCCAGTTAAAAGTAAGAAGTCCATATAAAAACACAGAGTAGTACTGCTGGAATTTATGAGCCCAGTGCCATTTTCCATGTTTTGAAAAACGTAATACGCGTCCAGCTTCCATATCTTCATCGTGGCCGTGTATATTAGTATAAGTGTGGTGAAGTACATTGTGTTGTACTTGCCAGTTGTACACATTACCAGCTAGTATATAGATACTACTACCCATTAATTTGTTGACCCATTTTTTACTAGAAAATGAACCGTGATTTCCATCATGCATAACATTCATACCTATTCCAGCCATTCCTACACCCATTACAACAGTAAGAAGTAATTGCAGCCACGTAGGCATATCAAGAGTTAAGAATAAGAAATAAGGTACTAAGTATATAGCAAACATGATAATTGCCTTGAGGTACAATTTCCAGTTACCTGTGCGTTTGATGTCGTTTTCTTTAAAATAAGAATTTACACGTTTGTTCAGCGTTCTGAAGAATTTTGCTGAGTCCGTGCGCGAAAATTTAATTGTATTTTCCATAATGTTGTAATTACTCTAACATAGCGCACTTTAATTCAAGATATTGCACTGTGTATAGCGTTTTTCTCTCGCTTTCGCGAAAAAGTTTTTCTTTTATAATAGCCTTGTAAAAGTAATACTTAATCCCGCTCACAGCTATGAACCTGCGTTAAAATAATAGGGAGTAAAATGGTACTTTTACAGTCCTAATATACTACTAATGGATATCATATTAAAATACTTTCCTGATCTCACCGAAACTCAAATCGAGCAATTCTCAAAATTGAAGGATTTATACCACGACTGGAATCTTAAAATCAATGTTGTGAGCCGTAAGGATATTGATGAAATATACTTACGTCATGTACTACACTCACTGGGCATTGCAAAGGTACAGCGATTTAACCCTGGAAGTAAAATTCTTGACGTGGGTACTGGAGGAGGATTTCCAGGAGTACCACTAGCGATACTACACCCAGAGGTGAATTTTCACCTAGTAGATAGCATTGGTAAAAAAATCAAAGTAGTAAACGAGGTTGTAGAAGGACTTGGTATTACAAACGTAAAGACAACAAACGATCGCGTTGAGACCGTAAAAGATCAATATGACTTTGTAGTTTCTCGCGCAGTAGCTCAAATGGAAACATTTGTACACTGGGTAAAAGGTAGAGTTGCAAAAAAGTCTACTCACGAACTCAAGAATGGAATTCTCTACTTAAAAGGTGGCGATCTTACAGAAGAGCTTCAAAAATATACGACTACCACCATTTATGAGCTTCCTTCATTTTTTGAAGAAGAGTTTTTTGAAACTAAAAAGGTAGTACACTTACCTATGAAGTTTAAAGGGTAACACTGTTATAATCATAGTTTGGATTCCAAAGTTTATAGTAAGAATGCTTATTGTAGACTTTGGAATTTTTTATTTAAAAACTTTTTTAAATACACGAGGCAACCTTTTATAAAGAGCTTGCGTCTTTATAGATAGAAACCCATCAATCAAGTATGAAAGTCATACAGTTTAATAACGAGAAACAGCTTATTAAAAAAGCTATAAAAGGCAATAGAGACGCTCAACGAGTACTTTATGAGCAGCACGCGCCTAAGATGCTAAGTGTGTGTCGTTATTATATAAAGGATGTACATCAGGCAGAGGAGGCTATGTGTAACGGGTTTTTAAAAGTATTTACAAAGCTAGATAGTTTTAAAAATTCAGGAAGCTTTGAAGGATGGATACGCAGGATTATGGTAAGGGAAAGCATTTCTTACTTACGTGCGATAAAGAAGTTGTGCTTCACAGAAGATGGTGAGATTGAGAGCAACGATGCTATAAATAATATCCAGACAGATCTCGAGGTGGCACACATCCAGAGTTTAATAGATGATCTGCCAGAGGGATACCGTGTAGTTTTTATAATGTATGCTATAGAGGGATACAAACACAAGGAGATAGCGACTACACTAGGAATAAGTGAGAGCACCTCAAAAAGTCAGTTGTTTAAGGCAAGGAAGCAATTGCAAGCAAAACTTGAAGAAGAATTAATTAATAATGGGACCAATGAAGTTAGAAGATAATTTTAAAGAAAAGTTGGAAGGTCGCCGTATAGCACCTACCGCATCTGCTTGGGATCGTATAGAGGGTAAACTTGAGACGGAGCAGGGTAAAAAGAAAAATGGCATGGTGTTCTGGCTTGCTATTGCAGCTAGTTTTATTGCAGGTGTTTTTCTTACAGCTATCATTTTTGGAGGTGATAGTGGTGGAATAGAAAATCAAATAGTACAAACGCCAGAAACTATTAATAATACCATCGATAAAGAAGATGCAAGTAATATTAATTTAAGGAACACTGAGAACATACAGGTGGTGGAGGTTGTAGAAAAGGATGCTGCAGCAGAGGTGGAGAATGATGAAGTTACGCTTTCGCGAAAGCGTGATGCGAAGCAAAAAACTAATACTGCTACCAAAACATACCGCAATAATTATAAGCCAACAGCCACAGTTGCTTCAACTAAAAACAATGCCGTAGCTAAGGTAGGTAACGTTAATGACGGAATGTTAAGTGATAAGTCACTTAACAAGGCTTATGTGTCTCAAGAAAATAATGGAGTTACAGTCGTTGATGTAAGTGACTATTCTGTAACGGATGATGAGGTCGATATGCTACTTAAAAATGCACAAACTGAAATAAAGCGACAGAAAATCTATGAAGCACAAACTCCAGTAGTAAATGCAAACGAATTACTGCTAGATGTAGAGGCAGAGGTTGATCCAGACTCCTTTAAAGATAGAATGTTCCGCACGCTCAAAAAAGAGTTTAATAGAGCTGTAGAAGCAGTTGCAAATAAAGATAATTAAGAAAATTCATCAATAACGCGCCATCATCGAGCGCACAAAACACAAACAATTATGAAGTCAATTTTTAAAATTGCCCTAGCGGCAACAGTGATTATCTTTGCCCAAAATGTGCATGCGCAAGAGGTTGAGGAAGTCAAGAAAGAAGTCTCTGGGGATATCGTGAGCCAAGTGTCGGCTCTAGAAAAAAGAAAAGAGCAACTAACAGAAAACTGGAAACAAACACTTAAAAGACGTATTGAATATATAAATGCGCAACAAGAGAAGCTAGATCTAAGCGCTGCTGAAGTAGAGGAGAGAAAAAAAGAAGCAGCAGAAGAAATAGCACTTAATATAGAAAATGAGTTAGCAATTATTGATAATCAAATAGAATTAGTGAAGCGTACCGGACACATGAATCCCTATTATGGAACTTCGGTTGAGATTGGATTAGGAGGTGTTGATCGAGATGGTAATAGAGTATTAGGTGTTGCTGTAAATAGAAATAAACCTGGAGTAACAAATTACGACAGACGTACCTATGGAGAAACCGTTTTTGCAATGGGTCTCAATAATGCGATAAGTGATGATGCAGATATAGGTGATGACTTTTCTATAGGTAAATCTACGTTTGTGGAGTTGGGGTACGCTTGGAAAACTAGAGTTTTCCAAAATTCTGGAGCGCTACATTTTAAGTATGGACTCTCCTTACAAAGCAATTTTTTATCTATTAAAGACAACAGAACTTTAGAAAGTGTAGATGGAGAAAATACTTTTCAAGAATTTCCATTTGATCTTAAAAAGGCAAAAATCAGAGTGACAAACCTTGTGGTGCCGTTGCATTTTGAATTTGGAGGATGGAAAAAAGAACAGAAGGAAGATTATGTGCGTTACAGAACGGGTGGTAAATTTAGAATGGGAATAGGTGGATATGCAGGGGTGCGCTTAGGAACTCAGCAAAAGTTGAAATACAAAGAAAATGGCGACCGTATAAAAACGAAGTCGCGTCAAGACTACGACGGTGATAACCTAGTTTATGGATTATCAAGTTACATAAGAGTGACTGGAGACCTTAGCTTGTATGCTAAGTACGATTTGAGTTCGGCGTTTAAAACGGTAGAGCTGGGAGAGGTAAATAATGTTTCTCTTGGATTGCGATTAGACTTATAGGTTAGTTGTTACGCTTTCGCGAAAGCGTGATTAAAAAAAGAATAGCTCAGATATTTAAATGTCTGGGCTATTTCTATTTGAGGGTGATTCAATTTTTTATCAACGATGAGGTATGTTATATTGAAAACTGTTGTAATTTAAAGTACTTTTGCAAGCTGCCATTGGCACTTCTTAATTAACACGCTGTACTGCCTTGATATCCAAAGAAACCATAGATAAAGTTTTTGAAACTGCTCGTGTAGAGGAGGTGATAGGGGATTTTGTGGTTCTTAAAAAGTCGGGATCAAACTTTAAAGGGCTCTCTCCATTTTCTGACGAGCGTACGCCTAGTTTTATGGTGAGTCCTGTTAAGCAAATTTGGAAAGATTTCTCTACAGGTAAAGGAGGCTCTGCTGTTTCATTCTTAATGGAACATGAGCATTTTAGCTATCCAGAAGCCATAAAGTACCTTGCTAAAAAGTATAATATTGAGATAGAGGAGACAGAGCGTACAGATGAGCAAAAGGAGGCTGCAAATGAGCGTGAGAGTATGTATCTCGTGAGTGAGTATGCTCGTGATTATTTCCATAAAACAATGCTCAACTCTGAGCAAGGAAAGGCAATAGGTCTTTCATATTTTAAGGAAAGAGGCTTCACTGCAGCGACTATTGAAAAATTTGAGTTAGGATATAATCCTGATCAATGGGATGCTTTTACAAGTGAGGCAATACGTCAAGGATACAAACTAGATTACTTAGAAAAAACCGGACTTTCCATTGTAAAGGAGGAGAAACAATTTGACCGATTTAAAGGTCGAGTGATGTTCCCTATACATTCTATGAGTGGTCGTGTGCTTGGTTTTGGAGGTAGAATATTAGATAGTAGTAAGAAAGCTGCAAAGTATCTTAACTCTCCAGAAAGTGATATCTATCACAAGAGTAAAGTGCTTTATGGTATCTATTATGCAAAGCAATCTATAGCAAAGGAAGATAACTGTTACCTAGTAGAAGGCTATACGGATGTAATCCAGATGGTACAGTCTGGGATAGAGAATGTGGTTTCTTCTTCTGGAACAGCGCTTACTCCAGAGCAAATACGATTAGTAAATCGTTTGACAAAAAATATTACGGTTCTCTTTGACGGTGATGCCGCAGGACAGCGAGCTGCACTAAGAGGAATCGATTTGATTCTTGAGCAGGGAATGAACGTAAAGGTGTGTTCTTTTCCAGAGGGTGAGGACCCAGATTCATTTTCGCGAAAGCATAGTAAAGAAGAAATCGTCGCTTTCTTTGATGAGAATGCAAAAGACTTTATACAGTACAAAGCAAATCTTCTTGTAAAAGAGGCAGCTGGTGATCCTATTAAAAAGGCAGATACTGTACGCGATATGGTGGAGAGTATTTCAAAAATACCTGATGCCATAAAGCAAGAAATATATGTGCAAGAGTGTGCACGTATCATGGAGGTTTCTGAAACAGTTCTTTATAATACGCTAGCTCAAATACTCAAAAAAGATAAAAAGGAAACTGTAAAACAGGATCGAGGTAATCAATCACCACCACCAGAATATATGTCTGTGGTGCCAGATGAGATGCCTAATGCTGTCGAGAAGGTTAATGTACTTTATGAGCTTGAGCGCAAGCTTATAGAGTCATTGCTTTTATATGGTCAAGTAGAGGAGGATTTTGAAGATCTTGTTCTTAAAGAAAATGAGGATGGTAGTCTTGAGCTAGAGCCTATCATTCATAAGGCGAGAGTTTTTGAGAAGATCTATCTTGACCTTCAAGATGATGAGGTGGAATTTACAAATGACCTCTTCAAGGTGCTCTATGGTAAAATAGTGGCACAAATGCATTTGGATAATAATTTCCAGGTTCAGAACTTTATCAACGAGCTAGCTCCAGAGGAAGCTAGTGAGATATCTAATATTATTCTCAATGATGAGAAGTATGAGCTTCACCGCTGGGATACACGAGAGGTTTATGTGCGTAAGAAAGATACTTCTGTCGGGCAGTTTGTTACGGAAACAGTATTGAGTCTTAGAAAATATCTTATTACAGAAAAGATAAAAGAGTTGATGAATCAAACCAAGGATAGTACAGACAATAAAGAAATTATAAAAGATATTCTCGATTATCAATCTCTCAATACATTGCTAGGTAATAAACTAGGGCGAGTACTATCTGTCTAAACGTGACTGCTCTGTAATAATCTTGCGTGCTTTATAAGCTCTGCAACGTTTTGTGCTTCTAGTTTTTTAAGGAGTCTCATTTTATAAGTACTTACTGTCTTCTCGTTAATGTCTAGCTCTGCTGCAATTTCCTTATTGCGCTTTCCATTAGATAATAAGTTTAATACTTCTATCTCTCTACTAGAGAGTTTTTTATACTTAAATGCTAGTCCTTGTGTTGCGTTACCATCACTTACGAGTCTCTGGCTAAGCGCTTCATTAAGGTAGATTCCTCCTCGCTGTACTTGGTTTATAGCATTAAGCACGCGCTGTATAGAAGCGGTCTTTGCTACATAACCAGAAGCACCATATTTTATAGCGCTTAAAGCGTACATCTCTTCTGGATGACAGCTCAATACTAATATCTTGATATGAGGAAATTCTCTTTTGATTGCCTTTAGTGCAGTAATACTATTGAGGTTGGGAATGTCTATCTCGAGAATGAGGATGTCAATCTCTGTTGTAGTCAGGGTGTTAAGAAGGTCATTACCATCGTTAACATGTCCTATAACTTCATAGTTCCCTTCCGCGAGAAGTATGGAAGTAATTCCTTTACGCGTTATTGGGTGGTGGTCTGCTATTAAAACTTTGTTCATTAGTTATTTTGTTTAACAAGTAATGAAACAAGTGATTGAGGGGTAGTACTTGTTTGTTTGCACTGCAAAGTACGCTCAATTGTTTATAGTTTAAACCTTTTTGATGATTTATTCGTTCAAATACCTACTTTTTTAGGTTAACGGGGATATTGCAGACCGGTATAGGGTTCATTTTGTGCAAATTGGCAGTGTTTAATTTCTTATAAAGATCAAAAACTCGTCGTTGTTCTGTAGTAAAAGATTCAACAGTTTTGTTATTATCATTGCTTTTAAGTAGCTCATCTTGGTGCATTGCCCATTCAAGTTGGTCATAAGTTGCGCCTATTTGATCTTCATCTGTACGATCATCTCCCCATAGTCCATCTGTAGGTGCAGCGTTCTGTATGCTTTCTGGAACGCCAACTGCTGCTGCAAGTTCAAAAACTTCAGATTTCATAAGGTCTGCAATAGGGCTGAGGTCAACGCCGCCATCACCATACTTTGTGTAAAATCCTACGCCAAAGTCTTCTACTTTATTACCTGTACCAGCAACGAGGTATTTATGAAGACCCGCAAAATAATATAAGGTACTCATGCGAAGTCTAGCTCTTGTGTTTGCTAGGCTTAGGTTGAGCTGCTCGCTGTCTTCTGCGGTTGGGACTGCGCTTTTCAATTGTTCAAAGGTTTCTGTAAGATTCACCTCTAAGCTCGAGACATTTGCAAAACGCTTTTTGAGCTGGTTGATATGCTCCTTAGCACGAGTTACCTGCCGCTCATCTTGATGTATAGGCATTTCTACACAGAGAACACGTAGTCCAGTTTTTGCACAAAGTGTTGAGGTAAGTGCACTATCAATACCGCCACTTATACCTATTACAAAGCCAGTCATTCGGGCGTTTGTTGCATATTCTTTAAGCCAGTTTACAATGTGGTCTACTACTTTATCGGTTTGCATAGGTTGCTCTGTTTTGAAGTGCTTTAAATTGGTACTTTTGTATCCTTAAATGTATGAAATATACACTTTAAGAAAAGGACTCGTTTTTCTTGAATATAAAGATACAAACTCTATGAATAAAATACTTATAATTCTGTCATTGCTGGTATGCCTTACTAGTTGTACAGAAGACACAAAGACTCCACCAGAAATCAAAGCAATATCTGTAGATATGAAGGTGAGAAGATTTGATCAACTGTTTGCAGCTGCTTCAAAGGAAGATCTAGCGCCACTAAAAGCAGAGTTTCCGTATTTGTTTTCAAATAAATTTCCTGATGAGTACTGGGCACAACGTTTTACAGATACTATACAGCTAGAAATTAACGAGGAGATTGCAAAAGTATTTCCGGATTTTGAGAGTGAAAAAGCTTCTATAGAAGATCTTTTTCGTCATATTAAGTATTACTTCCCAGAAACTACAGTTCCTAAGATTGTAACCTTAACGACAGAGGTAGATTATAGAAATAAAGTGGTACTAGCAGATAGCCTCTTGTTAATAGGATTAGATACGTACTTAGGTGCAGACCATCATTTTTATGTAGGTATTCCAAAATTTCAAAGCAAGATTTTTAGAAAAGAGCAGATGCCAGTTGATATAGCAGCTGCATTTGCAAAAACTAAAGCTAATAGATTACGTCAAAAGGATTTCCTTTCTGAGATCATACATGAAGGTAAAAAACTATACCTCATGCAGCTATTGCTTAGTGAGACACCTGCACATGAAATATTAGGTTATACACCTGAGGAGTTATTGTTTGCACAAGAGAATGAAAAAAATATGTGGGAGTTCTTTGTAAAAAACGAACTGTTATATAGTACAGATAGAAAGCTTTTAGGTCGTTTTATAAATCCAGCGCCTTTCTCAAAATTCTATCTTTCCTTTGACAATGAGACACCTGGTCGAGTGGGGAGATATATAGGTCATGAGATTGTAAAATCATATATGGATAACAACGATGTATCGCTTAAAGTCTTATTGAATCAAGATGCAACTATTATCTTTGCAAACGCAAAATACAAACCCTAAGGAATGGCTAAGAAAGAAAAATCTGAAATTAAAATAGCAATCGAACTTGATGAGAATCGTGTTCCAGAAAGTATGGCTTGGACCGCACGTGATGGTGGAGTAGCAAACGAGGAAGCAAAAGCAATGCTTCTTTCTTTGTGGGATCCTAATCAAAAGGAAACTGTACGTATTGATTTATGGACAAAAGATATGCCTGTAGATGAAATGCAGCAATTTTTCCACCAAGTACTTGTGGGTATGACAGAGTCTTTTCGTCGTGCTACAAATGATGAGAAAATGGCAGATACCATGAAAGATTTTGCAGATTATTTTGCAGAACACCTTGACCTTGAAGATAAAAAGTAAGCTTCACAAGCTATTGTTTGTGTACAACGCAAACTCTGGCGCAATAAACGCCCTTTTAGACGCAGCTCATAAAGTGGTGCGTCCACAAACTTATCAATGTGCACTCTGTGAGATTACTCATGGAGTGTTTAAGGAAAAGGAGGAATGGTTACGCTTTCGCGAAAGCGTACATACTCCATTAGAATTTCTTCACAAGGATGAGTTTTTAAAAGCTTATAAATCTAAGTGGTTGCCTAAGTATGAATTTCCTTTGGTGCTAGCAGTTACAGAAGCTGGTCTGGGAGTTGTAATAAGTGCAGATGCATTTGCTGGTATTGCATCTTCTCAAGAACTTATTGAGCAAGTCAATAAAATTATAGAATCCTATTAGTTGACCTAGTTATTAGTAACCCGGCTTTAGGTTTTCATTGAGGTCTTCTATGTAGCCTAAAATTTCATCTTGACCATCACCATGAGATGCGCTACTCACAAAGTATTTAGGAAATTCCCACCATACGCCATCAAGCATAATTTTCTTGTAGACTTCTATATTACGTTCTAGTGCTTGTGGACGTAGCTTATCTGCTTTGGTAAAAATGATAGAGAATGGAATCTCTTTTTCGCCTAAATATTCCATAAACTCCATGTCTATTTTTTGAGGCTCGTGACGACAATCTACAAGCACAAAGGCAGAGATCATTTGCTCGCGTTGCTCAAAGTAATCTGTAATGAATTTTTGGAAGTATTTTTTATCTTTCTTAGATACACGAGCATATCCGTAACCAGGTAAATCTACGAGGTGCCAATTTTCGTTAATCAAGAAGTGATTAATAAGCTGTGTCTTACCAGGTCTCCCAGATGTTTTTGCTAGACTCTTACGATTAGTAAGCATATTAATAAGCGAAGACTTTCCTACATTAGAGCGGCCTATAAAGGCGTATTCTGGGATGCGAGTGTTAGGACACTTTGTGACTTCGGAGTTACTTACTACAAAAGAGGCAGACTTGATTTTCATATCGCAAAAATAGTAATGTAATCGTTTAATAAAGAATATGGAGCACATTATATGCTCAAAGACTCAAGAATGAGTATGAGTTGTCTATGTATGCTTGTTGTGGCTGAGGGTTATTAAAATGCTCTCTCCTTAAGCCACTTTAATAGAATATCGTTAAATTCTGTTGGTTTTTCCATCATAGCTGCATGACCACATTCCTCTATCCAAAATAGATCTGAGTCTGGAAGTAGTTTATTAAAATCTTCTGCAACCTCTGGTGGTGTAACACCATCTTGACGTCCCCAGATAATACAAGTAGGAGTATTCATGTCTGGAAGGTCTTGTGCCATGTTATGACGTATTGCGCTTTTTGCTATAGCAAGCGTCTTAAGTAATTTGTTGCGATCGTTTACTGTATCATATACTTCGTCTACTATTTCCTTAGTAGCACACTCTGGATTATAAAATACTCCTTGTGCCTTCTTTTTGATGTACTCATAATCTCCACGCTTAGGGTAGCTTTCTCCCATTGCGCTTTCATAAAGTCCAGAGCTGCCTGTAATTACAAGAGCCTTTACTTTTTCTGGAGACATTTTTGTGTGATACAGTCCCACATGACCACCCATAGAATTACCTAGAAGAATTACTTCTTCATAGCCTTTCATTTCAATGAATTCGTCAAGATATTTTGCAAACGATTTTACCCCTGTTTTGATAAGAGGCATCGTGTATACTGGAAGTTCAGGAATTACCACTTTATACCCATTTTCCGAGAAATGAGAAGTCACTGCATCAAAATTACTCAAGCCTCCCATTAAACCATGTAGAATGATAATTGGTGTCCCTTCGCCTTTTTCTAGATAAGTAAATTTCCCTTCGGTAATTAAGTCGTGTTTCATAAAAGTGGTTAGTAATCGGTACAAGCAAATATAGTTATTTCGGTTTTGATTAGTTGCTCTTTTTTTACAATGGTCTTAATGCATGATACTGAGCATTTTTAAGGTTATAACAAGTTGTTTTGGTGCGCTTTCGCGAAAGCAAAAAAAGAAAATTAAGCTCAAAATAGAAAAAAATAAAAATTTCTACTCATCAACATATTGTTAACAAGTGGAGGAAGGTGGTACAACTTATCAACAAAGTGGTAGAATGTGGTAAAAAGTGGTAATATTTGCGCTATATTTGAGTTAATACATAAAAACTAACCTATCTCGAGTGATTAACCTCATTGGAACATACGAATGTAAAATAGACGCTAAGGGCCGACTCATGTTGCCTCAAGCGTTTAAAAAGCAGCTGGCTCCTATCCTTCAGGATGGTTTTGTGCTTAAGCGCGCTGTGTTTCAAAAGTGCCTTGAGTTATATCCTATTGCAGAGTGGAACACGCTAAGTGCAAAGGTGAATAAGCTTAATCGTTTTAATAAGAAGAATGATGAGTTTATACGTCGTTTCAATGCAGGTGTTAAGCCAGTAGAAGTTGATGGAACAGGAAGAGTTTTAGTATCGAAAGATTTAGGAAATTTTGCAAAACTTGAGAAGTCGATTGTGGTAAATGCTGCTTTCAATATTCTTGAGATTTGGGATAAGGATTTATACGAAAAAGCCATTGATGAGGCAGCAGTAGATTTTGCAGATCTTGCTGAGGAAGTGATGGGAGATAGCGATATACCAGATGGATTATCATAACCCAGTATTATTAAAAGAGACCGTAGATGGTCTCAATATCAAGCCAGATGGCGTCTATGTAGATGTCACCTTTGGTGGTGGTGGTCATTCTCGTGAGATTTTGAGTAGACTAGGTCCTCAGGGTAAACTTTATGGTTTTGATCAAGATATAGATGCTCAAGAGAATATTATTGAGGATGAGCGATTCACGCTTATTCCAGAAAACTTTAGATACATCAAGCGATTTATGCGTTTTCATGGTGTAAAAAAAGTAGATGGAATTCTTGGTGATTTTGGGGTGAGTTCGCATCAATTTGACGTTGCAGAGCGTGGTTTTTCTACTCGTTTTGAGAGTGATCTCGATATGAGAATGAATCAAAAAGACGCTTTATCTGCCTATAATGTGATCAATGATTATGAGGAGGAAGATTTAAGACAAGTGTTCTGGCAGTACGGAGAACTTCGTAATGCGCCTAAGCTTGCTAGCACTATTGTGCAAGAGCGCAATAATCAGTTTATAAAAACAAGTGAGCATCTCAAAAAAGTGTTAGCTCCGTTTTTGCCTAAGCATAGAGAGCATAAGATACTCGCTCAGATTTATCAAGCGATTCGCATTGAAGTAAATCAGGAGATTGAAGTGCTTAAGGAGTTCTTAATGCAAACAGAGCAATTACTTGATGCGGGTGGGAGAATAAGCCTGATAAGCTATCACTCGCTTGAAGATCGTCTCGTGAAGAGGTATATAAGAAGTGGGATGTTTGAAGGTGAGCCGGAGAAAGATATGTATGGAAATTTTGAAGTTCCTTTTAAGAAAGTAGGGAAGCTCATTATTCCAGACAATAAAGAGGTAAAATTAAACAACAGAGCACGTAGTGCAAAGTTGAGAATCGCTGAAAAACTTTAAGGGACACAGTGAGCAAGTTTAATAATATACTCAAGGGTAAATTTCTAGTAGACGAGGATGCCTTTAAAAACTGGAGGATGATCATCTTTATTTCTGTACTAGCATTAATCATGATTGCTAGTTCGCACAGAGCAGATGAGAAGGTCTATGAGATTGCAAGGTTAAAAGAAGAAGTAGCCGAGCTGAGAAGCGAAGCGGTAGACAGCCGAGTAAATCTCTGGAAGTTAAAAACAAATAGTAGTGTGGCAAGAGCGCTAGAAGCAAGAGGAATTAAACCTTCTAATGTGCCGCCAAAAAAGATAAAAGTAACAACAAAAGAAACAGATTAATAACGTGGCAACCACAGAGAAGCACATATTAAACCGCCTTTATTTCGTCGCTGGATGTATGTTCCTCCTAGCGATCATAATTGCATACAAGCTTATCGCGATTCAGGTGTTTCAGGGTGCTAAGTATCGTGAGCTTGCTACTACCAGCACAGAGAAGATGGTAACCATCCCAGCTACTCGTGGTAATCTTTATGCAGAAGATGGGAGTCTTCTTGCTACTTCACAAATCAAGTACGATATACGATGGGACGCAGTGGCGCCATCTAAGGAAAATTTCAACGAGAATATAGTTGGTCTTTCTAAGGGACTTTCTGGTGTTTTAGGTAAGCCTCAATCTTATTATGAGAATAGACTGCGTAAAGCACGTAATACAAAAAACCGCTACCTGTTTATTGCTAGAAAACTCGGATACGCAGAGTATGTGAAGATTAAGTCTCTACCATTATTTAATAAGGGCCAATTCAGAGGTGGAATTATTATCGAGGAGCATACAGAGCGTGAGCATCCACTAGAGAAAATGGCAGAGCGTACCGTAGGGTATGAACGTCAAGATGATAGTGGCTACTACACACGCGTAGGTCTTGAGGGAGCATATGGATATTACTTACGCGGTAAGGAAGGACGTCGTCTTAAGCAAAAGATTGCAAAAGGAGAATGGAAGCCTCTTGGTGTAGGTAATGTGATCGAGCCACGAGATGGTTATGATGTAATCTCAACTATAGATGTAAATATCCAAGATGTAGCGCACAATGCATTACTAGCGAGTTTGCAAAAATATCAAGCAGACCACGGATGTGTGGTTGTAATGGAGACAAAAACTGGAGAGATTAAAGCAATCTCAAATCTAGGTAGAACTCCTGAAGGTAAATACTATGAGCGTCTTAACTATGCAGTGGGCGAGGCGCATGAGCCGGGTTCTACATTTAAGTTGATGTCTATGGTAGCAGCACTTGAGGATAAAGTAATAGACTCAAGTACAGTTTTTGACACAGAAAATGGTCGTGTAAAATTTTATGATCGCACCGCGATAGATTCTAAGCGTGGAGGTTATGGTAAGATAACAGCAGCAAAGGCTTTTGAGCTGAGTAGTAATACGGCTTTCGCCAAAATGATAAACGATAACTACGCGTCAGAGCCAGAAAAGTTTGTAAAACGACTTTTTAATATGGGGCTTAACGATCAATTAGGACTTGAAATTAAAGGAGAAGGAAAGCCGAACTTTCCTTACCCAGGCGATAAAAACTGGTACGGAACAACCCTTCCATGGATGGCTTTTGGTTACGGAATAGAGTTGACGCCATTACAGACGCTTACATTTTATAATGCAATAGCAAATAATGGGGAGATGGTAAAGCCTCGCTTTATTAAAGAGGTAAAGGAATGGGATCAAACCATTGAGACTTTTGATAAAGAGGTAATCAATTCTCGTATCGCTTCTCAGGCTACTATTAATGTAGTGAAGGAGATGATGAAAAAAACTGTTGAGCGTGGGACAGCGAGAAATATTTATAGCGAAGAGTTTTCAATGGCTGGAAAGACGGGTACTTGCCAGACGGAATATTGGATAGAAGCGGGGAGGTATATTTCATCATTTGCGGGTTATTTTCCAGCAGATGAACCTAAGTACTCTTGTATTGTAGTGGTAAACAAACCTAAAAAGTCTCTCGGATTTTACGGAAATATTGTTGCTGCACCCGTATTTAAAGAGATTGCCCAAAAGATTTATACAGATACTCCAGTAATTGATGAGGTGAAGTTGCCTACAGGTAATTCAAAGGTTATTGAGGGAGATTATCAGAAGTATTATGCAAATGTGAATAAAGCACATAGCAAGATGCCTAATGTAAAAGGAATGCCAGGGATGGATGCTATTGCATTACTAGAAAACCTGGGTTTAAAAGTAAATTTTCGCGGAAGCGGAAAAGTAAAAAGTCAGTCTATAAAAGCTGGTGATAAATTAGAGAAGAATAAAACGATCACGCTACAATTATCTTGATACTACTTAAAGACATATTATATAAAGTAACGCTAGAAACTGTGGTGGGTAACACTGCCGTGGCAATTACTAATGTTCATTTTGACTCGCGCAAAGTGTCACTTAATGACGTGTTTGTTGCAGTGCGTGGTACGCAAAGTGATGGTCATGATTACATAGCAAAAGCTGTAAATCAAGGTGCACTAGCGATTATTTGTGAGGAACTTCCAGAGCAAATCGTAAACGGAATAACATACGTTAAGGTAGCAGATACTTCTAGCGCACTCGCTACAATAGCTTCTAATTTTTATGGAACCCCTTCTGCTAACTTAAAACTTATAGGTATTACGGGAACTAATGGTAAGACCACTATCGCTAGTTTGTTATACCAACTGTTTCAAAATGCAGGTTATAAAACAGGATTGCTTTCTACGGTAAAGATTTTAGTAGATAAGACTGAGTATAAAGCGACGCATACTACTCCAGATAGTTTAACAATAAATAAATACCTGGCAGAGATGTCTGAGGCAGGTGTAGAGTATTGTTTTATGGAGGTGAGTTCACATGGGATTCATCAAAAGCGAACAGAAGGCTTACATTTTGAGGGAGGAATTTTTACAAATCTATCTCACGACCATCTAGATTACCACGACACCTTTGCAGAATATAGGGACGTAAAAAAGAAATTTTTTGACGAGTTACCTAAAACTGCTTTTGCACTTGTAAACACAGATGACAAGAACGGAGCGGTAATGGTTCAAAATACTAAGGCAAAGAAAGTAACCTACGCCTTAAAATCATATGCAGATTATAAAGCGCAGATTTTAGAAAACCAATTGTCTGGATTATTACTTAAAATTCAAGATCAAGAAGTTTGGGTAAAGCTTATAGGGTCATTTAATGCTTATAATTTACTAGCCATTTTTGCAACTGCAGAGCTTTTGGGGCTTGATCAAATAGAGGCGCTTAAGCTCCTAAGTGAGTTAGAAAGCGTGTCAGGTCGATTTCAGTATTTTATTTCTGAAGGGAATGTGACGGCAATTGTAGATTATGCACACACCCCAGATGCACTTAAAAATGTGCTAGAGACTATAAATGATATCCGCACTAAAAATGAGGAGCTCATTACGGTGGTAGGAGCTGGTGGAGATAGAGATACTACAAAGCGTCCTAAAATGGGGCATATTGCAAGTGCTCTGAGTACAAAGACAATTATCACAAGTGATAATCCGCGCTCAGAAAAGCCAGAAGCAATTATCGAGCAAGTAGAAGCAGGTGTTGAGCCTATTAACTACAAAAAGATTTTATCTATCACAGATAGAAAGCAAGCTATAAAAACAGCTTGCCAACTTGCAAATCCTGGAGATATAATTCTAATCGCGGGTAAAGGTCATGAGACTTACCAAGAGATAATGGGAGAGCGATTTGATTTTGACGATTATAAAATAGTACAAGAAACCCTTAAACAACTTAATAAGTAATGCTGTATCATCTTTTTCAATGGTTAGACGAAGCTTATAACTTGCCTGGAGCAGGGTTGTTTCAGTTCAGTACGTTTCGTGCTGCACTTGCGGTGTTATTATCATTAGGACTTTCTACTATTTATGGAGAGCGCATTATTAAGCTCTTGCAGCGCAAGCAGATGGGGGAGCAAATACGCGATTTAGGTCTAGAAGGTCAAGCAGAAAAAGCAGGAACTCCTACGATGGGAGGCCTTATTATCATAGGTGCTACGCTTATTCCTGTACTACTGTTAGGTGACTTACAAAACATATATATCCTTCTTCTTATCGTTACAACGGTATGGATGGGAATCATAGGCTTCTTAGATGATTATAAGAAGAAAATGCAAAAAAATAAAGACGGACTTGCTGGTAAGTATAAAGTAATAGGTCAAGTAGGATTAGGAATTATAGTAGGTGCAACGATGTTTTTTCATAGTGATATCACTATCCGTGAAGAGATCAAACAAACTGCTGGTACAGAAAAAGTAGAAATTACAACTGTAAGAGGGGATGCAAAATTTGATGAAGCGCATAAGAGTTTAAAAACTACCATACCATTTGTCAAGGATAACGAACTCAATTATGAAACAATCCTTACAAGCATTAACGAAGATTGGAAAGGATATGCGTGGATCATATTTATACCTATTGTAATATTTATAATCACTGCGGTTTCTAATGGTGCAAACCTCACTGATGGTATTGACGGCCTGGCAGCAGGAACAAGTGCGATTATTGTACTCACCCTCGGGATTTTTGCATTTATATCTGGTAACATCATTTTTAGTGATTACCTCAATGTGATGTACATACCTGGTACTGGTGAGATGCTCATATTTATTGCTGCATTTGTAGGAGCGCTTATTGGGTTCTTATGGTACAATGCGTATCCAGCGCAAGTTTTTATGGGTGACACAGGTAGTCTTACCATAGGAGGAATTATTGCTGTGCTTGCTATTGCAACTCGAAAAGAATGGCTTATCCCAATACTATGCGGAATTTTCTTAATGGAGAATCTTTCGGTGGTGTTGCAGGTGGGATATTTTAAATACACAAAAAAGAAATTTGGTGAAGGTAGACGCATCTTTTTGATGTCACCACTACACCACCATTATCAAAAGAAAGGTATCCACGAGAGTAAAATTGTTTCCAGATTTTGGATTGTAGGGATTTTACTGGCTGTACTTTCAATTATAACATTGAAAATTAGATAATCACGCTTTCGCGAAAGCATAAAAAATGAAGAAACGATTAGTCATATTAGGAGCCGGAGAATCTGGCGTAGGAACTGCCATTTTAGGTAAGGCCAAAGGGTATGATGTATTCTTATCTGATTTTGGAAAAATTAAGGATCACTACAAAGAGATACTTGCTACCGAAGATTTTGCTTGGGAAGAAGAAGGGCATACAGAAGCGCTTATTCTCAATGCAGATGTAGTGATGAAAAGTCCTGGGATACCGGACAAAGCGCCTATTGTGCAGAGGTTACTCGAAAAGGGAGTGGCTGTAATCTCTGAGATAGAATTTGCTTCTCAATATACTGACGCCACTATTGTGGGTATTACTGGAAGTAACGGAAAAACCACGACAACGATGCTCACTGGGTTTATTCTAGAGCAAGCAGGAATCAATCTAGGAGTTGCCGGAAACATAGGTGATAGCTACGCAAAGATGGTGGCACGGAAAGAGATTGATACGTATGTGCTAGAAATAAGCAGTTTTCAGCTAGATGGAATCGCAGATTTTGCACCACATATCGCGGTGGTATTAAATGTGACACCAGATCATTTAGACCGATACGATTATAAGTTTGAAAATTACATTGCTTCAAAATTTAGAATAGCAATGAACCAAAAAGAAACAGATTATCTCATCTACGATGCAGATGACCCTGTGAGTGTAGACTGGCTCAAAAACCATCCAGTCAAATCAAAATTATTGCCTTTTTCACTTGATGAAGAATTTAAAAATGGCGCATTTATAAAAGATAATAACCTAACAGTGCAACTCGATAATAACACCTTTACCATGGCTACAAATAACCTCGCTTTAAAAGGGCAACACAATAAGAAAAATGCAATGGCTGCCTCTACTGTAGCAAATCTATTAAATATCCGTAAGGCTACTATTCGTGAGAGTCTAGAGGGTTTTCAAGGAGTTGAGCATAGATTAGAGCAGGTGCTTAAGATTAATAATGTACAATACATTAATGACAGTAAAGCGACTAATGTAAACGCAACTTTTTATGCGTTGGATAGTATGAGTGAGCCTACGGTTTGGATTGTAGGTGGCGTAGATAAGGGTAATGATTACCGTGATTTGTATCCACTTGTTAACGAGAAGGTAAAAGCCATTATCTGTTTAGGTGTTGATAATGCAAAATTGATGAGTCACTTTGGTAATATGGTTGATATTATTGTAGAGACACCATCCATGACAGAGGCTGTGAAAATAGCTTACAAAGTATCTGAGCGCGGAGATAACGTATTGCTTTCTCCTGCTTGTGCAAGTTTTGACTTGTTTGAAAATTATGAAGATCGTGGCCGCCAGTTTAAGGAGGCTGTACGTAACCTTTAATTCTGATTTGAAAGCTGATTGTACTTCGTTCCCCCGTGTAAGGCAATCAGCTTATCAGAATTTATAAGCTTAAGAAACCGAATAATAAATAATTACTAAGCGTTGAGTACCACATTTAAAAACATATTTGCAGGATTACAAGGTGACAAGACTATATGGGCTATTGTTGCCCTTCTTGCGTTGTTTTCATTTTTACCTGTGTACAGCGCGGCAAGTAACCTAGCATATATTAAAGGTGACGGAAATACGGTGAGGTTTCTTATCAAGCATGGCATGCACTTAGTATTAGGATTTGCAATGTTATATGGGGTTCATAAAATACCACATCATTACTTTAAAGGGCTTTCCTTTATTGCGCTTCCAGTTGTGATCATACTGCTCATAGTGACACTCGCTCAAGGAACTACCATGGGTGGAGCAAATGCAAGTAGATGGATTAAAATCCCGATTCTGGGAGTTGGTTTTCAGACTTCTACATTTGCAGGTGTTGTGTTGATGGTATACGTGGCTAGGTATCTTGCAAAAATTAAGGATACCGCAGTAACATTTAAGGAAACTATTGTGCCTCTATGGTTGCCAGTGGCTGCTGTTCTTGCATTGATACTTCCGGCTAACTTTTCTACTACTGCGATTATTGCAGCAATGGTGGTTGCTCTAGTATTTCTGGGAGGCTATCCATTAAAATATTTGGGTATTATTATTGCAACTGGTGTCGTTGCGCTTTTGTTCTTTGTGCTATTAGCTAAAGCTTTTCCAGGTGTATTCCCTAACCGTGTAGATACGTGGATAAGCCGTGTAGAAAATTTTGCAAATAATGAAGTAGACGCAGATGCAGATTACCAAATCGAAAAAGCAAAAATTGCCATAGCCTCAGGCGGAGTAATTGGTCTAGGTCCAGGAAAAAGTGTTCAGAAAAACTTCTTGCCACAATCATCCTCAGATTTTATATATGCAATAATTGTAGAGGAGTTTGGTCTTGCGGGAGCAGGATTTTTACTGTTTTTATATATGTTGCTATTGTTTAGAATAACCGTAGTTGCTCATAAAGCAGATACAGTCTTTGCAAAGCTAGTTGTGGTAGGTGTAGGATTGCCTATTGTCTTTCAGGCTTTAATTAATATGGCAGTTGCCGTAGAGTTATTTCCTGTTACGGGGCAAACATTACCACTAGTGAGTAGTGGAGGTACTTCTATATGGATGACCTGTCTTGCCGTAGGGATTGTACTTAGTGTAAGTGCAAAACGAGCACCAGTTGTGCCAAAAGAAGAAAGTGAGTTAAACCCTTTAGACATACTTAGTGAAGCCATATAGAGTCATATTATCTGGAGGAGGAACGGGAGGTCATATCTATCCTGCTATTGCTATTGCAAAGGAAATCCAGCGCCGTCATCCTGATACACAATTTCTATTTGTAGGAGCTAGTGATCGCATGGAGATGGAAAAAGTACCCCAAGCAGGCTTTGAGATAGAAGGGTTGTGGATTGCTGGAATACAGCGCAAGCTCACGGTAGATAATCTTATGTTTCCATTTAAGCTCATTAGTAGCTTGATGAAATCTCGTAAGATCATTAAGAAATTTAAGCCAGATGTTGTGATAGGTACTGGCGGATTTGCAAGTGGGCCATTGCTTAAGATGGCTACCATTGCAGGGATACCAGCAGTGATTCAAGAGCAAAATAGCTATGCAGGTATTACAAATAAACTGTTAGGTAAGTCTGTGAAGAAAGTATGCGTGGCTTACGATGATATGCACCGCTTTTTTCCAGCAGAAAATATTGTAAAAACCGGTAACCCAGTACGTGCAGATCTATTGGATATAGAAAGTAAACGTAGTACTGCATTCGCGAAATATGACTTGTCTCATAGTTCAAAAGTAGTGTTAGTTATAGGAGGAAGTCTAGGTGCAAGAGCTATAAATGAATTGATAGAGAAGCAACTTCCATTTTTTAAACGCAAAGGAGTACAGGTTTTATGGCAAACGGGTAAACTGTATTATGACAAGTACAAACATCATCAAGCAGATGGTGTTCAAGTAATGGCATACATCGACCAGATGGATATGGCTTATGCAGCAGCAGATATTATTATCTCTAGAGCAGGAGCAGGATCTGTATCAGAATTATGTATTGTAGGAAAGGCGACCATTTTTATCCCTTCTCCAAACGTTGCCGAGGATCACCAGACTAAAAATGCGCAAGCTATCGAGAAGACGGGTGCTGCAATTTTAATAGCAGAAAAAGACCTCGATAAAAAATTTGAGCTTGTTTTTAAGGGGCTACTCAACGATGAGAAAGTTTGCTTTGAGCTAGGAAGAAAGATAAAAACACTTGCATTACCAAATGCCACAGCAGACATTGTGGATGAGGTAGAGCAATTATTGAAATAATAATTTGAAAACATAATAGCTATAGTTTTTAAACTATGGTGTGTAGCATAGATAAATGAAACCTTTAAAAAACATACAGAACATTTACTTCATCGGTATCGGTGGGATAGGTATGAGCGCACTAGCTTTGTACTTCCATAGGGAGGGCAAGAATGTGGCGGGTTATGATAAAACGCCTTCAGATGTTACTGCAGCTTTGCAAGACTCTGGTATTAAGGTTCATTTTGAAGATAAAAAAGAGGGGATTGATAATTCTTTTAGTAGTAAGGAAGATACCCTAGTGGTGTTTACTCCTGCCATTCCTAAAATGCTGTCTCTTATACACATCTGACGCTGCCGACGAAGAGGATAGTGTAGATC
>OJBP01000180.1_pt1 | contig 41800 bp, 35 predicted proteins | sample 1590691 | NCBI WGS metagenome assembly OJBP01 (sample SAMN05416848, study PRJEB24817) | seawater metagenome | isolation source: Sea water | place: Canada:Atlantic | collected 2013-07 | reverse complement strand
GAGATAGGAGTCCGTCTCGTGGGCTCGGAGATGTGTATAAGAGACAGGATATATACCTATAATACTCAGTGCAAGTAATAATACACTTGATCCATAAATTGCAGTACGTCTTGTACGTACCATGCGCTCCATCCAGTTTACAAACCCTTCTATCCAAGTTTTACCTAGGTGTTTAAGGTGCTTCTCCTTAGGAGGCGACATGTAACTGTAAATGATAGGAATGATAAGTAAGCTAAGTAAAAATATAGCAATGATATTGATACTTGCGACAACACCAAACTCGCTTAGTAGCGAACTCTCAGTAAGAATAAAAGTTGCAAATCCAGATGCCGTGGTAATGTTAGTCATCAAGGTCGCATTACCTACTTTGGTAATAACACGCTGTAATGCCTTTACTTGGTTGCCGTGATTTTTATATTCTTGCTGGTATTTATTAATTAAGAAAATACAATTAGGAATCCCAATCACAATAATAAGCGGAGGGATAATAGCTGTAAGTACTGTGATCTCATATCCTAGTAATCCTAGAAATCCAAAAGCCCACATCACACCTATGATTACCGTAATCATAGAGATAAAAGTTGCTCTGTATGATCTAAAGAAAAAGAAGAATATAAAAGAAGTAACTAGCAATGCTGCACCTACAAATATGCCAATCTCATCAATAATATTTTGAGCATTGAGCGTTCGTATGTATGGCATCCCACTGGTGCGTACATCGATATCGTAGTCTTTTTCAAAACTCGCGATAGCCGGCATAAGATCATTTACTACAAAGTCTAAACGCGCTGGGGTGTTGATTAAATCTTTCTTAAGATACACTGCAGAGCGCACAGTACCTGTCTCTTTATTGTAAATCAGATTTTCATAAAATGGTAAATCATCAAAGAGTAATTTTCTATAACTAGCAGCACTTTCGGCAGTGAGCGTGCTATCTGTCATGAAGGGAACAAGATCAAATCGCTGCGGATTTTCTTGTTTATCTAATATCTTGAGATCTTTAAGAGAAAGGGATAATGCAACAGCATCTGCCTTTGCAATCTTTGTAGATAGGGCATTCCAAGCAGTGAGCACTTCAGGTGTAAAGAGACGTTCGTCTTGTATTCCTAACACGATGAGGTTTCCCTCTTCACCAAATTTATCTTTAAAATTCTGGTATTCTAGATTTACTTCATGGTCGTCAGGAAGTAAGTTTGCCTCTGTATAGGTAAAGCGCATATTGCGCCATTGAAAACCTAAGAAAATGGTGAAACCCACAATAAGAATGAGAATCAAAGGACGATTGCGTAGTATTAAACTCGCTACAGACTCCCAAAAACCTTTACTCAGAAATTTTGCCATTGACTTGTTTTAGCACCGCAAAGATATTCTTTTGGATGCAGATATGAGGGCAAATTGAAAAAGGCTTGTAGGTGGTAGGGGTTGCGCTTTCGCGAAAGCGTAATAAATTAACCTAAGTTCAGTAGATTGAATGAGGTTACGATGGGTTTACTACAGTTTGAGATTGAATGTAAACTTAAATGCAATGTTATCTCCCCAGTTAGGTAAATGGTAAGCCCCATAACGGTAGGTGAGACTCGTCCCAAAGCCAAAAAGCAGCTTGTTAAGTTCAAAACCAGTTTCTGTATATCCTTTACTAAGCGAGCCAAATTCTCCGATATCGAGATGATCTTCTGGGTTACTTATATCTCCTATGGCAAAACGGCTTATAAAAACCAATTCTGGTTTAAAACTCTTAGAGATATTAAATGGCGCCAGTCTATGTTTTACCTGAGCAGTAAGCAGCTTGTCTGAAAAGAATTCACCAAAAAACATAGTCTCAAAACTATTAACTCCAGCCACCGAAAAACGCTGAAGTATAGTTTCCTTAGTAGGTGCATTAGGAAATGCGTGGAATAGGAGGGTGATAGGTAAATCTCCAAAACCAACATTTCCTTCTACCAGAAACTCCGTAGCAGATTTGTTGAGTCTGTCTACTCTGTAAAAAACTTTGGCGGCAAGTTTTGTAAATGCAAGGTCTCCTCCTAGACCATCAATAGCTTGAGATACCTGACCAGAAATTATAGGGTAGCCCTCATAAACAGGGACAATATCATTTTCTGTTTTTAAATATTTATTAGATGGACTCCAGCGGAAAGAGGCTGTTGCTTCAGAAATGTCATAATTACGTATGATGTTCCCATCGTTATTATAGCGGTAAGGCGTTGTCTGATCTAGACGTCTATGAGCAATTTGTAACTCAGAAAGTAATTGTGGTGTAAGTCTGTACTCAAGATTTAAACGAGTAGTACGATGTTTGTAAAACTGTGTGATGTTTACTAGGCGTGGTTCAAAGAGGGAATACACACGGCGATCTGTTAAGTATGCATAATTACCTACTTCTTCTAGGTCACTGTTGTACGTTCCAGAAATCCATGCTCCCTTGTCTGGATCGAGAAGATAACCAGCACCTATACCATACTTGATATCTTGGTCTTTAAATCCATAAGCAGCATAGCCTTCTATACGGAAACGCTTAGAGAAAGACTCATTAGTCACTCCGCCAAGGCCAAGTCTCAAACCCTCATAATTATTAAATTTTACAGGGTATGTAAGGTCAAAATCGAAGGCATCAAAACTAAAATAACCAATACTAAAATTATTAGTAGTCCCTAGTCTACGTTCTATGTTTTCGGCATTTACAATACGCTCTAGTTCTGAGAAACTGCGTTCATCTTTACTAGATAATGGTGTCGTGCGATAGTTTTGCCAGAATGATTCTGGTTGCTCGCTTGCACCTTCCTTAAAAGTAATCGCATACTTAGAATCTGGAATGGTAACCTCCTTGTTCACATTGTAATTACTCATTCTTGTAGTAGCTACAAGAAACTTACGAGTAACCATATCTTCCAGCACTTCGTTTTCTATAGTACCTATAGAGATACGCCCTTTAAAGAAAGAAAGCTTGCGATCTTCACTTCCTTTATCTAGAAATAATTCTCGCTGCTGCGGTAAATAAATGTTTGCGTCTTCTATGTAGGTGTACTCTTGATTAAGAATAATGTTAAGCTTATCTGTAATACGCACTTGCACGCCTTTTATAGCGAGTGTGTTTTTATCTAAGGTCATTGTCCCAGTAAGCCCTGGGATTTTCTTAGGTTTTTTAGGGCTAAAACTTACTTGGTAATCTCCATTTACACCACTAGAAGTTATACTGTAGTTATAATTGCGCATTCCTCTTGTTGAGAGAATTCCCGCATATCGATTATTGAAAATTACAAAGTCATCATCATAAAATGATCTTGATTGCACATTTACAGCAAACACCTCATATCGCGGATTCTTAAAACCAGCAAGCTGATATCCAATAATATTCTCCGAAAACTGGTGATCCTCTGTAAATTGAAGTTGGCTTACTTTCTCAGAAAAGAAGTTATGCGTACTCCCATTAAGGCTGTCTGTAATAACCGTTTTCTCATAAACGTCATATGTATAAGAAGCGAGTACCTCTCTCGGGTCGTTCTTAACTTTATTTTCAATTGCTTGATTGATAATGCGCTGCACGTCTGGCTCATTCTGAGCTATCGCAGTAAAACTTAAGCATAAGAGATAGACAATTATAAACTGACGCATAGAGTAGGTTGAAAGGTAAATGTATCAAAAAAGCGACCATGTGGTCGCTTTTTTATAATTGTTTAACGTCTGTACTATTATACAGTCATAATCTCAGCTTCTTTCTTGCTAAGAACGTCTTCTATTTTCTTGATATGAATATCAGTAAGCTTCTGGATATCTACTTCTGCATTTGCCTTTTCATCATCAGATGCGTCATCTACTTTTTTGATATCATTATTTGCGTTTTTGCGATCATTACGCACACCTACTTTTGAGTCTTCTGCCTCTGCACGCGCTTGTTTTACAAGATCTTTACGTCTTTCCTCTGTAAGTGGCGGTACATTAATGATAATGTTTTCCCCGTTATTCATTGGGTTAAAGCCTAGGTTTGCATTTATAATAGCCTTTTCAATCTCTTGCATAAGGCTTTTTTCCCATGGTTGTACAGTAATCGTACGACCATCTGGAGTGTTTACATTTGCCACTTGACTCAAAGGAGTAGGGCTTCCGTAATAGTTAACCATTAAACCTTGTAGCATTGCCGGGCTTGCTTTTCCAGCACGTATAGTAAGTAATCGTTTTGCTAAGTGTACAATGGCATCGTCCATTGCTTCTTTGGCAGTATCTATTATAAATTTTAAATCTTCGTTCATGGTAATATAATTATGATAGCAAGTTTACAAAAATTGAGCCAATTCTCTTGGTATTAGTTTACGGTAGTACCTATAGCGTCACCAGAGACCACTTTCATCAAGTTGCCACGAGTATTCATATCAAAAACAATAATAGGTAACTCATTTTCTTGACTTAATGTAAAAGCCGTAGTGTCCATCACCTTTAATCCTTTGCGTAGCACATCGTCAAAAGAGATATGATCATACTTAATAGCATCTGTATTTTTCTCAGGATCCGAGTTGTAAATACCATCTACTCTCGTTCCTTTTAAAATAACATCTGCCTCTATCTCGATTGCTCTCAATACCGCAGCAGAGTCTGTAGTAAAGTAAGGATTACCTGTACCTCCACCAAAGATAACCACACGTCCTTTATTGAGATGTGCCATTGCTTTACGGCGTATAAAAGGCTCAGCCACTTCATTAATTTTAATAGCTGTTTGCAATCTTGTTTTTACGTTTGCTTGTTCTAGTGCGTCTTGAAGTGCAAGACCGTTTATTACAGTGGCAAGCATTCCCATGTGATCACTTTGTACGCGATCCATTCCTTTACTAGCTCCCGCTACACCTCTAAAGATATTTCCGCCACCTATAACAATAGCAACTTCAACACCTTTTTCTGTTACTGCTTTAATGTCTTCTGCATATTCTGCAAGACGGTTAGGATCTATTCCGTACTGGCGATCTCCCATTAAGGCCTCACCAGAAAGTTTAAGTAATATTCTTTTATATTTCATAGTCTGTGTAGTTATGCAAATATACTATTTAAACAGAATGATTTAAAAATGTGTGGCAATGGTTTTTCACGCTTTCGCGAAAGCGGACTTTTATAAAACAGAGATCTTCTTAAGGTCAATTAACTTGATAAAGACCGAATGTTCAATGTGTTTATGGGATTTTAGAGGGGTTTTAAGGTATTGGTAATAAGTGTTTTAACGTTATGTTTTAAGGGTGGAGTGATATTGAATTGTATGTGTCTCGTTATAATTTTGGGGTAGTAATCATAAAAACAACATACAATGGCAAAACTACAAGCTACATCATTAAAAGTTATTGGTAACGCATCAAGCGGTATTGATATAGAAATTAAAACAGATATTGTTTTCAGTAATTTAGATAAACAACTCGATGTTGTCTATTACGTACAAGGGTTTGTTTACGACGTAGATGGAGAGGAGGATATTATGATGCCGCTCATTAATGAGTTGCATTGTCAACTAGACGTTGAGCAAGTAAAAGACGCTTACTCTAACGAGGATGATATGATTTATAACAAGCTTGGTAAGAGTTATAAGGCAAGTAATGGTAATGTTACCGCCCGTTTTAAATTCCAATTACAAAAAGACCCAGGCTCTTTAGCTCCAGGTAATTTACTTGTAAGTAATAAGGTTCTTGAAGCCATGCGAGATGAAAAAGATGGCTATGCTCTTGAACTCAAAGCAATGTTTGTACTCACTAATGAACTTAATGGTATCGCCATAAGTAGAAGTAAAGAGGTGTCTGTATCGATAATGGATCAGTATATTTCGTAGGCCTCTTTAAAGAACTAAACAAAAAAACGCCTCCAGATGGAGGCGTTTTTAATATCAATAAAGTTTGTAAAGCGATTACGCTAGAGAAACTCTTTTAAAAGCTACTACAGATGCATCACCTTTTGAAGCAACAAATTCTGCTACGTTCTGGCTTTCATCCATAATAAAACGTTGGTCAAGTAACGCTTGCTCGTGATCAAGAGTCGTGTTGTCTGCAACAAAACGAGCAACTTTACCAGGTACAATGTTATCCCAGATTTTTTCTGGCTTACCTTCTGCTTTCAATTGTTCTTTAATATCTGCTTCTGCTTGTGCCATTACTTCTTCAGTAAGTTGTGACATAGAGATGTAAGAAGGAACGTTCTTAAGAGTCTTCCCAAGACGGCCTAGCTCGATATTGTCCTTTTCGATAGCAGCAATACGTGCCTCAGTTTCTGATGCTACAAATGCAGCGTCAAAATCTTTGTAAGAAAGCGTATTTGCTCCCATAGATGCTACTTGCATAGATACACTCTTTGCAACCTCCTCAGCATTATCTGTAGCAGTGCTAAGACCTACTAGGGCACCTATTTTGTTACCATGTACATAAGAACCTACAAAAGGAGCTTCTAATGTCTCATAACCTCCTATTTCGATTTTCTCACCTATGACACCAGTTTGCTCAATAAGCTTTTCTGTAACCGTCATTCCGTCAAAATCTGCAGCAAGCATTTCTTCTTTAGAGTTTACGCTTAATGCGATATCTCCCATTTTGTTTGCTAGCTCAATAAAAGAATCATTCTTTGTCACAAAGTCAGTCTCACAGTTAAGTGATACAACAACTCCGCGTGTGTTATCTGCATTAATTTTTGCAATAACTACACCTTCAGAAGAATCTCTATCTGCTCTCTTTTCTGCAACTTTCTGTCCTTTTTTGCGTAGTACAGTGATTGCATCGTCAAAGTTACCTTCTGCTTCAACAAGGGCCTTTTTACAGTCCATCATTCCAGCTCCAGTAGCTTCTCTTAATTTCTTTACGTCTGCGGCGGTAATGTTTGCCATGATATATAAGGTTTTAAAATTGAAAAAAGTCGTCTATTCGTTTTCAACAAAGAAAAGAAGTAGACGACTTTTAAGTATTATCAAATAGTTATTATTCTTCTTCTTCGCTAGCCGCTACAGGTGCTTTTGCAGCCTCAGCTTTAGGAGCTTTTGCCTTTGGAGCGTCTGCTTTTTTAGCTTTCTTTTCAGCCTTTGGAGAATCATCACCTTCTTTTTCTGCGTCTTTACCAGCTTTGCGATCTGCAAGTCCAGCACTAACAGCTTCAGAAACAAAACCTACGATTTTATCGATAGATTTAGAAGCATCATCATTTGCAGGGATAAGATAATCAACTTGACGTGGGTCAGAGTTAGTATCCACCATTGCAAAAATTGGAATGTTTAATTTTTGAGCTTCTTTAATCGCGATATGCTCACGCTTGATATCTACTACAAATAGTGCTCCTGGAAGACGTGTCATATCTGCAATAGAACCTAAGTTCTTATCAAGTTTTGCACGTAAACGGTCTGTTTGTAATTTTTCTTTCTTAGAAAGTGTATCAAAACGACCATCTTTTTTCATCTGGTCGATTGTTTGCATTTTCTTAATCGCTTTACGGATTGTAACAAAGTTCGTAAGCATTCCACCAGGCCATCTTTCTGTGATGTAAGGCATGTTTGCGTTACGAGCTTTTTCAGCTACGATATCTTTAGCTTGTTTTTTGGTAGCTACAAAAAGTATTTTTCTACCAGAAGCAGCAATCTTTTGAAGAGCCTCGCAAGTCTCTTCTATCTTTGCTGCAGTTTTATAAAGATTGATGATGTGTATCCCATTGCGTTCCATATAGATATACGGTGCCATGTTAGGATCCCATCTTCTTGTGAGGTGTCCAAAGTGTACACCTGCATCAAGCAATTCTTTTATTTCGATGTTGTTTGCCATTTTTGTAATAGTTTACGTTCCGTTGGACATTAAAATTAGCAACTTCGAGTTCACGAAGTTTAGATGCTAAACTAACCTTACTAAGATTTTGCTTGCGCAAAAACATAATAAGCAACGACAACATTTCAATTAATTTTTAAATTTTGATAGTAATCAGTTTCAATTCATACTCGTAAAAAGCCAAAAGGCATTGCGAGTATAGCGATATATTAACGCTTAGAGAATTGGAATTTCTTACGTGCTTTCTTCTGACCAAATTTCTTACGTTCCACCATTCTTGGATCACGAGTAAGAAGTCCTTCTGGCTTAAGGATAAGACGATTTTCTGCGTCTAGTTCACACATTGCTCTAGAAAGAGCAAGTCTGATAGCCTCAGCTTGACCAGTAATACCACCACCGTAAACGTTTACTTTAATATCAAAGTTACCTTCATTGTTAGTCATAACAAGTGGTTGGTTTACTTTGTACTGAAGTGTTCCTGTAGGGAAGTAGTTGTTCAGTTCTTTTTTGTTAATAGTGATGTTTCCTGTTCCATCAGAAAGGTAAACACGAGCTACTGCGGTCTTACGACGACCGATTTTGTGTAAAGTCTCCATTTACTTAATTTCGTTTAGGTTAATGGCACGAGGCTTCTGCGCTTCCTGATCGTGTTCTGCACCTGCATACACTTTAAGGTTACGGAAGATAGCACTCCCCAATTTGTTTTTTGGTAACATCCCTTTCACGGCAGCTTCTACTACACGTGTAGGATCTTTATCGTAAAGCTCTCTCGCTGTAAGACTACGTTGCCCACCTGGATAACCTGTGTGACGGATATATGATTTTTCCGTCCACTTGTTTCCTGATAATTGCACCTTTGCAGCGTTTATGATAACAACGTTATCTCCACAATCTACGTGAGGTGTAAAACTTGGCTTGTACTTACCGCGTAAAAACTTAGCTACGATAGAAGACATACGACCTAGCGTTTGTCCGTCTGCATCTATCAAAACCCACTCCTTGTTTACGGTAGCTTTGTTTGCAGATACTGTTTTGTAACTTAATGCGTCCACACTAATTAATTTTAATTAAACATTCCATTTCCCGCCTAAAAACGGGTTTGCAAAAGTACATAAATTTATTTATCACACAAACGTCTGTCTGACTATATTTTATATTGATCTTTTTATGAGCCTTATATGTCCCATTATAAAGGTGTAGATGAGTACTATTAATTGTGATTTTTACGCTTTCGCGAAAGCGTAACCCGATACATTATGTTAATAAAACCTTAAAACAAGAAAGTTGTTGTCACATTCTGAGATGATTGAAGTCTTTCTAGTAAATCAATCAAAACCAAACCAATGTTACCTAAAATCAATCAACTCAGAGCAGTAATCGCGCTCCTTTTTCTAAGTTCCCTTAATGTAGTTGCCCAAACAGAAGCAACTGAAACTACCATTCCTAGGAAAGTGTATAATACAATTGCCATTAATGGTGAAGCTCCAGATATAGATGGAGACCTCTCTGATGCTGCATGGAATAATGTGGAGTGGTCTACAGATTACTTACAGTTTGAGCCAGATGTGGGTACACCTCCTACTAAGCAGACTAAAATGAAAATTACTTATGATGATAAAAATCTTTATGTGGCTTTTCATTGTCTTGAAAGTGATAAGTCTAGAATAGAGAGAAGGCTAGGGCGTCGAGACGATTTTCCGGGTGATTGGGTAGAGATTAATATAGATAGTTATAATGACGACCGTACGGCATTTTCTTTTACGGCTTCTGCTTCTGGAGTAAAAGGCGATGAGTTTGTGTCAAACAATGGAAACTTTGATAGCAGCTGGAATCCTATTTGGTATTTAGCCACGGGAGAAGATGAACAAGGCTGGACGGCAGAAATGCGTATACCTCTGAGTCAGCTACGCTTTAGTGCAGAAGACGTGCAAACTTGGGGCATACAATCTACAAGACGTTACTTTGCAAATGAAGAGCGTTCTACCTGGCAACCGCTACCTGCAAATCCTCCGGGATGGGTAAGTGAGTTCGGAGAACTGCGAGGAGTTAAAGGAATCAAGCCGCAGAAACAATTAGAAATACAGCCATTTGTATTAGGTCAGTACGATACATTTGAGGAAGAGGCGGGTAATCCCTTTAGAGATGGAGACGATTTTGGCGGAAATGTAGGGCTTGATGCAAAAATTGGAATTACTAATGATCTTACTCTTGACCTTACGGTTAATCCAGATTTTGGACAAGTAGATGCAGACCCAGGTGCAATCGCACTAGATGGTTTTGAAATATTTTTTGAAGAGCGTCGTCCTTTCTTTGTAGAAAATAAGAGTGTCTTTGATTTTAGAGTAGGCGGTGGAGCAGATAATGTATTTTTTCCAAGACGTATAGGGCGAACTCCACAGGGAGGAACCACATTTGATGCTTCAAAAGGAGAGTATGAAGATTTTCCTACCAACACTACCATATTAGGAGCAGCAAAGTTTAGTGGTAAAACAAAGGATGGCTGGACTATAGGCGTGCTAGAAAGTGTGACAGGAAAAGAATTTGCCGAGATTGAACTAGATGATCGGGAAGAGATTACATCGCCTCTCGATCTAGATGGACTTCTAGGGGAGGAGCGTAAAGAGCTGGTAGAGCCACTCACTAATTATTTTGTAGGTCGCGTTCAAAAAGATTTTAATGACCGTAACTCTTTTGTAGGTGGAATATTTACCACAACTCACAGAGATATGGAACGCAGTCTAGATTTTCTCCATACACAAGCTTATACTGGAGGTATTGATTTTAGACACAACTGGAAAGACCGCAAATATTATATAGAAGGGCGCGGTATTATAAGCAGAGTAAATGGTGATTCTCAGGCTATTTTAAATACGCAGACGTCCCTCACACATTTATTCCAGCGAGTAGATGCAAAGCATCTGGAAGTAGATCCAGATGCAACGAGTCTCTCTGGAACTGGTGGTAATCTTGCTATAGGTAGAGGTAGTGGTAAGTGGCGATATGAGCTAGGAGGAAACTGGAGATCTCCAGGATTAGAACTTAACGATATAGGTTTCTTGCGTCGTGCAGATCGTATTGTACAGTTTGCAAGTGTGAGACGTTTTTGGAATAACTCAACTTCTTGGTATAGACAAGCAAATGTCGGAGTGGAGCAAACTACGCAATATGACTTTGATGGAAACTTTAACCGTATTCAATATGAAGGTAGGGCAGAAATTAATTGGAAGAACAACTGGTTTACAGAAGTAGGAGGTGCACATAAACCACGCATATTTATTAACTCTTTTTTACGTGGTGGGCCACGCTGGAGATTTAATGAAGAAAATTTTTACTTCGCTGCAGTAGGAACAGATCAACGTAAGAAATTAAGTGCTATCGCGATTTATGTAAATTCTCAGGCAAAACAAGATAACTTCTCCTTAAATAGGTATGAGCTACGTCTCAACTATCAACCTCTAGATGCATTGAGTTTATCACTCTCTACGCAATATGATATGAACCCTAATAAAACGCAATACGTATCACAGCAGTCGTATGCGCCTGCTACTTTTGGGACGAGATATATAACTGGGGAGATTGAGCAAGAAACGCTAAGTGCGACATTACGTATTAATTACAATATCAATCCTAACTTTACCATACAGTATTATGCGCAGCCATTCATTGCTAAAGGAACTTATACTAATTTCAATTTTGTAGCAGATAGTGATAATGAAAATCTAAACGAGCGAGTTACACTATTTAATCAGAATCAAATAAGTGAGATAGACGGAGGCTATGCTATAGATGAAGATGTGGATGGTACTACAGATTATAGTTTTGGAAATCCTGATTTTAACTTCGTGCAGTTTCGCTCTAATCTTGTTGCAAGGTGGGAGTATATTCCGGGGTCAGAAGTGTTTTTAGTGTGGTCACAAGGAATAGAAGGAGGCGCATCTCCTAGAGAAAGTCTTACAGATGCTTTTGATAGTCAAGTGCTAGGGCAGCAAATTAGAAATACGTTTTTAGTGAAATGGACGTATCGATTTGTGTTGTAACTGTCTTTTGTCTGCTTGATAATACCTTACGTCGAGTTCTTGGTTTTTTAAGTTTAAGAATTTCTTAATAAAAATTTCTATAAGTGTATAAACGTATAGTTTAGCATCAAAAGAACATTTATGAAATTCACCCCTTTAGTTTTATTGATTGTTAGTTTACTGGTTACAAATACTTATGCTCAAGTAGGTGTAGGGACAGTGTCACCCTATGCTGCTCTAGATATAACAAGTAATAATAGTGGTCTTTTGATTCCTCGAGTAGATTTAAGTTCTATATCAGATGTTACAACAGTAATAAATCCTAATGGGCCTACTCTTGTAGAGGGTACGATGGTATACAATACAGGAGCTGGGACATTAACTTCAAAAGGATTTTATTACTGGCAAGACGGCCAGTGGAATCAAGTAGCGCAAGCTAATCAAAGTCCAGTGCGTTTCGGTAAAATTCTTATAGATGGCTCTGGAACAATTGATGTAACGGGAATAGGCTTTGAGCCTAGCTCTGTTGAGTTTACAGCAATAAATAGAGTCCAAGGTTTTGATGAAGGTACAGCTAGATCTGGTGCAAATAATTCAAACGATATTAGAATGGCTGGAGGAATGACTACGGGTTATGCTATAAATGGCGGTACTGGTGCAATAGATCAACAAGTGATTTCTAATGCCTTTAGTGGTTCAAGTATTAATAATATAGGGACATATGCGTCAGAAGATTATTGTATAGCAGCTTATTTTGTTAACAATAATGGATCACCACTTTCTGATGATGGTACAAGTGGTGGATCAAGTGGCACTACACAGCAAGGCTTTATTAGAGCTTCTTTAGATAGTTTTAATTCAGATGGATTTACACTAGATGTAGATCGTTTTCTTAGTGCAACCGCTGGTGAACGAACTAATCAGATTGTTGTGCTTTATAAAGCATATCGATAAGTTGGATATTTGAATATTTATTTTAAAACAAAACCCCAAATACTTACTGATAAGAATTTGGGGTTTTTCTATTTATGCTTTCGCGAAAGCGTGATTATTTGATGAGTACTTTTTTAGTTGCAATAGCATTTTCAGATTGTAGCTTAACGACATAAATTCCACTACTCCAGGTGGAGGTAGGCAATGTTGTGGCTTCAATAAATGAAGTTGAAACCACCATTTGACCAACTAAATTATAAACGGTAAGATTAACTTCACCTTGCAGGTTTGCGCTGGTTTCAATGCTTAGTTGCTTTTCTTTTGCATTAGATATTATAGAAACACTATTAGAAAAGTTATTATCATTTACGCCTAAAGTTATATCGAGTGTGATAGTATTTCTAGTAAGTGTAAGGTTAGGTACCTCAATATTTTTTACTTCACAGGTGTATGCTCCAGAATCTTCAACTAGAAGGCTGTCTATTGTAAAATCTGCTCCTGTTGCACCATCAATGGAGTTTCCATTTTTAAACCACTCATAAGTGTTTGTGGTGCTTGAAGTTCCAGTTACAGAGAGAGTCACAGATTCTCCCTCTGAAAATGCTAGGGTTTGCTCGTCATCAATGTTTGCTTGTCCTATATAATTGAAAATTAAAGGCCCTCCAGACGGATAGTAGTCTATTGCCGGTTCTAGGTTCTCAAAAATATACTCATTGTCATTAAGTGCAAAAAAGCTTAGTCTTGACAAATTTAATAATGGGATATCACCAGATAATTTATTGTTAGCAACATCTATTGTACTAATAAGCTCGAGCGCAGTTAATGATTGTGGGATTACTCCACTTATTTCATTATTACTTATCACCAAGTCTCTTAGAGCATCTAGGTCTGCTAATTCTGAAGGTATGGTACCTACAAGATTATTATTAGGTAAGTTTATGCGAGTTACTTTGTTTTGATCATCTGTAGTGATTCCAAACCAAGTATCATATCCTTGAGTCAAGTCCCAAGTAGTACTCCAGTTTTCTCCATCTGTGGCGTTGTATAAGGCGATGAGAGCTTCTCTGTCTGGTTCTGGTAAAGTACCTCCAGTAAGTGTTATGTTATTACGAGTAAGTATGAGGTCAGTAATTATTGAGTTACTAACCTCACATGTATAAATCCCCGCATCTAACGAGCTCGGATTTTCTATTGTAAATGAAGGAGATGTAGCGTCCTCAATAGGGGAGCCGTTTTTTAACCATTGAAATGTATTATTCATATTTGGCACCCCCGTTACAGATAGGGTTATGGGATCATTCATTATTGAGATCTCCTCTTCTTGATTTAATTTCTTTTGATTGCTGTAGGTTAGAGTTGTAGTTTCATTGTAATAATCTACTCCAGGAATTAAATCATCAAAAACATAATTATTTTCGCCTAGAGCTAGAAAATTGAAATTTGGACTCGCAATTTGCGGAATCACGCCACTTAAGTTATTCCCACTAAAAACAGCTATTTCTAAATTTGGTAAATCTTCAATGCTACTTGGTAGAGAACCTTGTAATGAAACTTCTCCTAGCCACAGCGATCTAATAATTTGCAAGTTTGAAAATGCGTCATCTGGTAAAGAAAAAGCTTCGAAATCATTGCCTGACATATCGAGTCTGAATAATTGTTCAAATTGAAATATATATTGAGGAAAAACACCAGTAAAATTATTACTTCGCAGTTTAAGTTGAGTGAGGGCGGTTAAGCTTGATAAATCAGGAACCACACCCTCTAAGTTATTTCTCTCTAAATCTAAATATTGTAATGATGTATAATTACCATAATCTTGAGGTAATGACCCTGTAAGATTATTGAAGCTCAAATCTAAACGAGCTATTTGAGACCCATTTGTTATTGTTTCAGGTAACTCCCCTGTAAAACCACAGCCTTTTAAACTTATAAATGCTAGATTGGGCATCTCAAACAGGCCTAGAGGTAATTGTTCATTAAAATTTGCTGTATTGTTTAATGATAAGGCAATTAAATTTTGTAGTTCAAATATAGCCTGTGGAAAAGCTCCTGTAATATTCGAATTTCTACCTAAGTTGAGTTCTGATATAGCGTCAAGTTGTCCTATTTCTTCAGGGATTTCGCCAGAGAGATTATTGTTAAAAAGGGCAAGTCTTGTTACTTTATATGTTGTTTGATCATATGATACTCCGTACCATTGTGTGTAAGGAGCATCTAAATCCCATGTATTTGTCCAGTTAGGTCCATCTAATGCATTATATATTGCAATTAGTGCATCTCGATCTGGCTCTGGTATTACCTCTGTAAATGATATATTATCTATATATACCTCAAATGCCTCATCAATAAAATTACCGAGACTTATTTCAAACTGCCAGTCCTCAGTTTCTGTAACTTCTATTTCTACTTCTCTAGTGTTCCAGTCAAAATTCTGAGGTATACGGCTGCTTGAAGTGTAAGGAGAAAAGTCTGCTCCTCCATACTTAATCCCGATAACTTGTTGTCCAAAATTACTAGATCCTGTTTTTACTTTAAAATCATAGCTCAAAGTATAGGTTTTTCCTGCCTCTACAGGGAAGTTTAATGCGAGAAGCCTGGGAGTAGTGTCGCCATCTACAAATAGGGCACTACTTGTGCCGCTAGTGAGTTCTACAAGTTCTTGAGAAATAGATCCCTCTTGACTTTGCCAATTGTCTAATGAAGTAGAAGACCAATTTTCTAAGTCTCCATTGGTAATTAGATTAGTTTGTGAATTTGCTAGCTGAAAGACTAACAAACAAATGATTAGTAAGTTGATTTTTTTCATGATTGATGTTTAGAAACGCTAAAGTATAATTTTATTGAGGAATTTACTTACGTATTTGAGGTTTTTGTTAGCTAGCTATTAAATGGTTTGCCGTAAGTCTTATTTTACGTAACTATGGGTTAGCATTTAAAATAAAAACCCCAAATTCTTAGTAATAAGAATTTGGGGTTTTTCTATTTACGCTTTCGCGAAAGCTTAAATAGAAAGCTAGTTCTTCTGATGATTAACTAGTTTTTAAAATTTATCAAGTTTTATAACTAACAGATTTGAGTAAAATGTTAAAATTATTCATGCTTACTTAATAATCTAACGATAGAACGCTATATATTTGAAATCGTAAATTTAATTATGAAACGGACTATTATTTTTTGCCTAGTATCTCTTTGCTTATCTAGCTGTGGTGATGATGATGTGAATAAGAAAGACAGCATTAAGGGAGGCGTGTACAGACAAATATCTTACGACCTTACGGTACCGTTAGACTTAAATAATGATGGTGTTTTTTCTACCAACCTATTGGAAGAAAACGGAGCAGTTTTGAGTCCGCAACAGATTAATTTTAGCACAGATAACACGGTGATACCACCTTATCCTATTACTACCTGTGTTGACGATGATGGTAACGGACACCTGAATGAGTTTGTATGCTTAGTTGTAGTAAATTATGTAAGCCCTCCGTCATATACTCAAAACGAGAGAACAGTAACTATTAATAATGGTGTAGTAGGAACGCTTTCTGTAGATAGGGACACTTTAAGATTTGAAGAAACACTTACTAGGGATTTATTAAATAATGCTCCTTCGGGAGGTTTTGATAATGAAATTGCAATCTCTACGTATGTAAGGGAGTAACTTATACAATGTAAATTAGTAAACATAAGAAAGCCCAAACATCGTAAGATGTTTGGGCTTTTTTCAAATCTTAAAGAGTTTAGTTTAATGCGCCTCTAGCCAATTCTGTCCTAATCCAACCTCAACATCGAGCGGTACCGCCATTGTAAAGGCACTTTCCATTTCTGTCTTGATTAGCTCTTTAATGGCATCTAGCTCGTCATTTGGAACATCAAAAACAAGTTCATCATGTACTTGAAGAAGCATCTTTGTTTTGTAGTCGCTGTTTTCTAGTTTTTCAAAAATATTAATCATCGCGATTTTAATAATATCTGCAGCGCTTCCTTGTATAGGAGCATTGACTGCATTTCGCTCGGCTGCGCCTCGCACAACTCCGTTGCTGGAGTTAATACCATTAAGGTAACGGCGACGGTCTAATACTGTTTTTACATAACCATTTTCTCTCGCAAACTCAACAAGCTCGCTCATGTAGTTGCGTAGTTTTGGGTATGATTTGTAATAGTTATCTATAAGTTCTTTTGCCTCACCACGAGATAAATCGGTCTGGTTAGAAAGTCCAAAGGCAGACACTCCGTATATAATCCCAAAGTTTACCGTCTTAGCATTACTACGTTGCTCGCGAGTAACTTCTTCTAGTGGCACATTAAAAACTTTGGCAGCCGTACTAGCGTGAATGTCTTCTCCGTCTGTAAATGCCTGAATCATGTTTTCTTCCTCACTTAACGCGGCAATAATGCGCAGTTCTATTTGAGAATAATCGGCAGCAAGTAGGGTGTGATTTTCATCTCTAGGTACAAAAGCCTTACGCACTTGGCGACCGCGTTCTGTACGTATCGGAATGTTCTGTAAGTTAGGATTATTTGAGCTCAAACGTCCCGTAGCTGCAACCGTTTGCATGTAATCTGTATGGACGCGTCCATCTTGAGCTACTTGCTCTGGAAGCGCGTCTACATAGGTAGATTTTAATTTTGATAAGCCGCGATAGTCTAGTACTTTTTGGATAATGTCGTGATCCTTTGCAAGGTACGAGAGTACATCTTCGGCAGTAGAGTATTGCCCGGTTTTAGTCTTTTTAGGTTTGTCGACAAGTTTCATTTTGTCAAATAGAATCTCACCTAACTGCTTAGGAGAGCCTATGTTAAATTCTTCTCCCGCTTCCGCGAAAATTTCTGATGTAAGACGCTCTATATCTGCATTGAGATCTCTAGAAAGGCTTTGCAAGAAAGATACATCAAGATTGATTCCTTCCACTTCCATAGCCGCTAGCACACGTAATAGCGGAATTTCAATATCGTCAAATAACTTACGAGTACCAGCCTCGTCTAGCTCTTTTTCAAAATGTTGTTTAAGTTGTAATGTAATATCTGCATCCTCTACCGCATATTCTGTTTGGTCATCTACAGAAACATCGCGCATAGACTTCTGGTTCTTTCCTTTCTTTCCTATAAGTTCTGTGATAGATACAGGTGTGTAGTTAAGATAGGTTTCTGCGAGTACGTCCATATTGTGACGCATATCTGGGTTGATGAGATAATGAGCGAGCATGGTATCAAAAAGTTTCCCTTTTACCTTTACGTTATACTTCGCAAGTACTTTGATATCGTATTTTAAATTCTGTCCTATCTTTTCAATCGCTGTGTTTTCAAAGAAAGGTCTCAACTCTTCTATAAGTGCCTGTGCTTCTTCCTTACTTTCTGGAAAGGGTATGTAATATCCTTTTCCTGCTTCCCATGAAAAAGCAATTCCTACTAGTTCTGCAACGAGCGGATCGAGACCTGTAGTTTCTGTGTCAAAACATACAGAAGACTGCTTGTTGAGGTTTTGTATGAATAATTTTCGCGCAAGCGGACTATCAACTTTTTGATAAAAATGCTGCGTGTCTTTTATTGTTTTGCGAGTTGACGCATCAGAAACTGCGGCTGCAGTCGCTCCGCTATCACCACCAAATAATGAAAACTGACCAGCACCAGCATTTGAAGCCACCGCTTTCTTTGCTGTAGGCGTAGAAGAAACTTGCGTACCTTGATCTGCTTCTCCAGAAAATATTTTGATAAATTGATCTTTCATTCGGCGGAACTCAAACTCCTCAAACTTTTTTCCCACTGCCTCGGCATCTGGTTCAGAAAGTTCGTAGTCTTTTGCGTTAAATGTCACGTCGCAATCCAACATGATGGTCGCTAGCTTTTTAGAAAGTAAGCCTAATTCGGCATTTTCTATAACCTTCTCTTTCATCTTACCCTTGAGCTTATCTGTATTTGCCAGTAAGCCTTCCATAGATCCGTATGCAGCTATAAATTTCTTTGCGGTTTTATCGCCCACTCCTGGAAGTCCAGGAATGTTATCTGAAGCATCACCCATCATTCCTAAGTAGTCAATAACTTGCTCCGGACGTTCAACTTCAAAACGTTTTTGCACCTCTGGTATACCCCAGATTTCTATACCATTACCCATTCGGGCAGGCTTGTACATAAATATATTTTCAGATACCAGCTGTGCATAATCCTTATCTGGTGTGACCATATACACCTTAAAACCTTCCTTTTCGGCTTGCTTAGATAGGGTTCCTATGAGGTCATCTGCTTCTACACCTTGACGTTCTATGATAGGTATGTGCATAGCCCTAAGGATCTCTTGGATATGAGGAATCGCAATACGTATTGCCTCTGGAGTTTCATCACGGTTTGCCTTGTAATCTTCAAAAGCCTCCACACGTGCAGAGCTTCCACCTTTGTCAAAAGCCACAGCAAGGTGATCTGGACGTTCTCTCTTTATAACGTCAAAAAGACTATTAGTAAATCCCATAATTGCACTCACATCCATTCCGGAGCTTGTGATACGTGGGTTTTTTATAAGCGCATAATATCCTCTAAAAATGAGAGCATATGCATCTAGTAGAAATAATCTCTTCTGGGTATTCTCTGTGGTATTGGTCACGTGAAGTTGTTTTGAATTACGCTTTCGCGAAAGCGTATGACGGCTAAAACTCAAATGTAAGAAGATGTACTTAGATATAGCAGCGGTGTTGATAAATAGTGACGCCAAACATATGACCTAAGCAAGTTTTACGTAAAAATTGAAATAAGTGGAGGGTTAAGCAAACTAGCTACAGCCTCACAATGATTATTTGCTAGTCATATTTCGAAGTTAGCAGAACAAGACAAAATCATCAATGGCTTTTAGTTTGCGCCGTAACGAGGGAAATTTTTAGTAAAGTTCGATTAAGTCTAGACTTTTTTGGTTCGTTTTTTTGTCAATGAAAAAAATGAACGTATCGGTTATTAGAACTCAACTTCAATCTTAATCACTTTAGCAGTCAAGCAAGATGAGTATAATATGAAACCACTCGTTTTAAAATAGTGCTAGCATTAGAGCTTGTCTACTCGCGACCCCGTTATGATTTGTTGTGAAAGCCAATCCTTGACTTTTGGGCATAAAGAAAGCCAAGCAAGAATGCTTGGCTTTCACCCCAAATCATAATTGATTATTTAAAGTCAATTACAACAGTCTTAAATATTTTTTGCCATAACGGCTTGCGCAAATATATAACAAATCTTTAAATAGAATATTGTGTATTATTTAATTCTGAGATGATGTTGGTGTTTAATTGATTGAAATTCAGTGTTTAAAAAAACGTATTTCAGATTTTACAATTAACTAAACCTTAGTAAAATAGCGTCTTTTGTGTATTTTAACGATGCAAATAGGTATCGTGTCTATTTCATGTGACATATATGTGTGATGAACTAGCTATTTTTTGTGTCGTAAAAAGAAGATGAAATATTTTCATTTTTTTTATTTTGATACTTCATCATTGTAAATCCCTTATGAATACAATGACTTCCAGTCTCACCAGATTTATTCATAGCGATGTAGGCGATTTGGAAATCCTTATAACGAGCTCCCTTCTTTGTAATTCTATGGATTGCTTCCTCACAAGCAGCTTGTGGTGACATTCCAGAACGCATTAACTCTACAATTAAAAAACTGCCAACTGTCTTGAGTACTTCTTCTCCCATTCCTGTGGCTACAGCACCACCTACTTCATTATCTATAAAAAGTCCAGATCCTATAATGGGAGAATCTCCTACGCGCCCTTTCATTTTATAGCCTAATCCAGATGTAGTACAAGCACCTGCAATATCACCATTGTTATCTATAGCAAGCATCCCGATGGTATCGTGATTCTCTATGTTTATTTCCGGTTTGTAATCACTTGTTTTCAACCACTCTTTCCAAGCTTCTTTGCGTTCTTCTGTGAGAAGTTTTTGTTTAGTAAATCCCTGCTCATAAGCAAATTCTTCGGCGCCTTTTCCTGCTAAGATGACGTGTGGCGTTTCCTCCATAACCTTACGAGCTAATGCAGCCACATTTACTATATTTTCAACAGCAAGCACAGCTCCGCAATCTCCTTCTGGATTCATCACGCAGGCATCTAGCGTTACATTGCCCTCTCTGTCTGGAGTGGCTCCTATTCCTACGGTGGTATTTTCTATATTTTCTTCTTCTACAGCGACACCTGCTATAATTGCATCGAGTGCAGAGCTGCCGCCATCTAGGAGTTCGCCAGCTTTTGCTGTAGCTCCAGAAAAGCCCCATGTACAAATGGCAATGGGAGATGGTTTTTTGATGTTTTCTTTTTGCGCTTTCGCGAAAGCGGTATTATCCACATCACCAGTGCTTGTGTTTAGGTCATTGCATGCCATCAAACTTGCGCCTGTAGCAATCCCAGCTCCAGCAACTGCAGATTTATTTATAAATTTTCTTCTGTTCATAATGCGATATGTACTACAGTGATATTAAACAAATAGTTCTTGCTTTTCTGCCCATTCTGTCCATGAGCCATCATAGACACTACACTTTCTATCTGAAATTAAGGCCAAAGCAAATAAAATGATACAAGCAGTAATTCCAGAACCGCAGCTAAAAATAATAGGCGTGTCTGCAAGATTAAGATTATTGAAAATAAGTTTTAATTCTTCCTTAGACTTGAACTTTCCATTATTTAAAACTTCTGTATATGGTAAGTTTAAGGAGTTTTTAATGTGGCCGCTTTGTATATGTGTTCTCGGTTCTAGATCAGTTCCATTAAATCTACCACTAGATCGAGCATCAATGAGTTGGCAGTCTCCGCTATTGGTATTTTGAACTACTTGTGTGTAGCTCTTAATAGCAGACTCATCAAGGTGAGCTTTAAAATTACCAGTGGTTCTTTTTACTTGGACAATAGTTGTAACTAGAAAATTGTTTCCTATCCATTCTGGGAGACCGCCGTCTAATACAGATACATTGTGATGTCCCATTGTTTTAAACATCCACCACACGCGCGGACTGGTAAAAATCCCTTTGTCATCATATACGATAATATGGCTATCGGTATCTATGCCGAGGGCTTGGCATTCTTTTTCAAACTTTGCAGGTTGAGGGAATGTGTTAGGAAAAGCACTTTCTGTATCGCTAAAAGTGTTTTTAATATCAAAATGTTGCGCTCCACGAATGTTTGAAGTAGTATTAAAATGAGCACTTGCATCTAATAATACAATATTGTCATCACTAAGATGTTGCTCAAGCCACTGTACTGAAACTAATTGATTTACCATAATTATATTGTTACTGCACTACAATCTCGTCTACAAATACCCAGCTTTTTCCTTGATAAGGAAAACCTAAATGCCACTCTGGAAGATCTCCTAGTGTTTTCGCTACAAGTTTTATGTATTGAGCTTGTGTGCCTCGTTGCTTCCCTTTAATACTTTTAATAGCAATGTCCTCATCGCGAGAAGCAGCATCAATTTGCTCTTGGTGATAGATTTCAAAATTTTCACCATCCATAGAAGTTAGCAATGTTACTTCTGTAGGGTAGAAAATCCAACTGCGCTGATCTTGTAAAAATGCAGTTTCAATACTAGTGATGGTTTGTGTTTTGCCTAAGTCTAGCGTAGCTACTACATCTTGAGCATCATAGCCCTGCCATGTACCTGAGCGGAATTCTTTTACTCCTCTCACGCCATCTATCAAAGCATTATCTCCGCCGGCATTATAAGCATTTGCATATGTTGCATCAAGTTGAAGGCTATAGTTTTCATTTAGTTTAAATAATGGCGTTTCGATGGTAGCACTCTGTCCATGACGACCCTTTGCATATGTGCGAAGCGTATTGTGATTTTCAACCTCAAAAGGTAATCTGTACTTTTTGAAGTTGTTTCCATCTTCTTCTAATGCGTAGAAAATATCCACATTTTTATCTGTGGTAGCGAGTGTAATTTCGGTTACTTTTTTAAAGTTGGCTTCTCCTTTTGCTATGAAGGGGGCAGCAGTAAATTCATTATCTACAATACTTGTTTTGGGACTATGAGCAGGGTGCTTTGCCCATCGAGAATGAGTAGCTGCCATATTAAATATGAGTTCGCCGCCATCCATTATATCTTCGTGTTTCAAGTATGAATATGGGTACGCCTTATCATTCATATACGCACTTTCTATGTGTATATTTTCTTCAGAGAGATTTTGTGCAACAATGGTAAAACTATTGCCATTTTCTAAATGTATGGTAGCCTTATCAAATAATGGTGTACCAATAGCATATTCATTACTTCCTGGGGTTACAGGATAAAAGCCTAAGGAGCTTAGTACATACCAAGCGCTCATCTGCCCACAATCTTCATTGCCAGAAATTCCATCTGGAGAATTTGTGTATAGTGTGGTAAGGATCTCGTGTACTCGCTTTTGAGTTTTCCAAGGCTTCTGGATGTAATTGTATAAATATGCCATATGGTGGCTAGGTTCATTGCCATGTGCATATTGTCCTATCAATCCTGTGATATCTTGCTGGTGACGACCAGAAGTTGCAGTCTCGGCCGTAAATAGTGTGTCTAGTTTTCTTTCAAACGCCTTGTTTCCTCCGGTGAGATGAATAAGTCCACTTATGTCTTGAGGCGCATAGAGACTATATTGCCAGGCATTTGCTTCGGTATAATTAAAATTTACTTCAAAGGGATCAAAAGGAGAGAACCATGTGTTGCGCATGCGACCTCGCATAAAACCAGAAGAAGGATCATATACATTTTTGTAAGACTGCGCGCGCTTTGTAAATTCTTGGTAGATTTCTTCGTTACCCATTTCTTGCGCCATTTGAGCAATAGTCCAGTCGTCATAAGCATATTCTAGTGTCTTTGATACAGACTCTGCTTCGTCATTTGCAGGTATAAAACCGTATTTCTTGTAAGATGCAAGGCCAAGTTTGTCTTGTGAGGCACTATGAAGCATCGCTTCAAAAGCTTTATTTGTATCGTAATCACGTATTCCTTTCATATAAGCGTCTGCAATTACGGGTACTGCATGATAGCCTATCATACAGCCAGTATAGTTGCCAGCTAAATCCCAAATAGGCATAATGCCACCTTCCTCATATTTGGCAAGAAAGGTGTTAATAAAATCATTAGTACGTTCTTCTTCTATAATCGTATATAATGGATGCGCTGCGCGATACGTATCCCACAGTGAGAATACCGTATAATAATCAAAAGCATCTGTTTGGTGAATTTCTAGATCCATCCCTCGGTAGCGACCATCTACATCTTGATAGAGATTAGGGGCCAGCATGGTATGATATAGCGAAGTATAAAAATTCGTTTTGTAATCTGAGTTTTCACTTTCTACAACAATTTTCTCTAGCTGACTTTCCCAAGTACTTTGTGCTTCTTGCTTTACTCGGTCAAAGGTTTTGTTTCCTATTTCGGTTTCTAGGTTCTTTCGCGCCCCAGCTTCATCTACGGCAGATATTCCGATTTTTATGATGATTTCTTCATTCTTGGGATTGTCAAACTGCAATGCAGCTTTGTGTGATGTCGCGCCGTTCTTCGTCCCTTTTGGTTGCTTTAGGTATTTGAAACTGTGTGATGTTTTAATGTAATAAAACAGCTTTTGGTTGCTAGCCCAAGCCTTGGAGTGTCTATGTCCCGAGAGTTCTGTGCTAGAGAGTGTATCTATTTTGGTGCTCAGTACTTCATCACGGTGCTCAAGATCTAAAATCACAAAGTTTTTTAAAGAGTCCGCTTTCGCGAAAGCGTACTTATGCACACCGCTACGAGCAGCAACAGTAAGAGCTACCTCTATATTTGAGTTGTCTAGATGTACGCTATAATATCCTGGTTGTGCTACTTCATTATCATGCGTAAAATGATCCCGATAACCAGGTTTTCCATCTGCACCATTATTAAACATTATGGAAGTAGAAGGCATCAAGAGGATATCTCCATAGTCTGAAACTCCCGTCCCGCTTAGATGTGTGTGACTAAAACCATAGATGAAATCATCATCATAATGATACCCAGAACAACCGTCCCAGCCATCTAATCGTGTGTCTGGACTAAGCTGCATCATACCAAAAGGCATGGTCGCCCCCGGGTAGGTATGACCGTGACCACCGGTGCCTATAAAAGGATTCACATAGCTTATGAGGTCCTGATCTTTTTGAGCAGGAGTAACCTCCGTAATATGATCGCAACTAGTGACTGTAAGTAGGAGAAGAAAAAGAGAGAGTAGGTAGCGCATTGATATGGTAGGTTTGTGTCTAAGATACAGAAAAGCAGTAATTCTTTAAACCGACTTTTGCATTAAAGAAAGGGCACATATGGTTTAGTATCTTTAAGGAATGAAATTAGAAATCTGTGCAAACTCGTTTGAAAGTGCGCTGGCTGCTCAAGATGCAGGAGCACATCGTATTGAACTTTGTCAAGAGCTGTCACTTGGAGGGATTACTCCTAGTCATGGTTTGATAGAGAAAGTGATGCAAGAGCTTGAGATTCCTGTATTTGTACTCATAAGGCCAAGATCTGGAGATTTTATGTACTCGGAAGCCGATTTTGATGTGATGTTGCGAGATATCGCTTTCGCGAAAGCGCAAGGTGCACAAGGGATAGTTTCTGGAGTATTAAATACGGATTTTACTATTGATGCAGAGAGGACTAAACAATTAATCGCTGAATGTGGAGAACTACCTTTTACCTTTCATCGCGCTTTCGATTGGACGCCTGATGTTCTTGCTGCCTTAGAGCTACTCATAGATATGGGCGCTCAGAGGGTTTTAACTTCTGGAATGAATGTTAATGTGAATGAAGGTTATGAAACCTTGGTGCAATTGCTAGCTGCGGCTAGAAATCGTATAAGTATTTTACCTGGCGGAGGAATCTCTGTTGATAATGTTATGAAATTTAAGAACGCAGGTTTTAGCGAAGTGCATGGTAGTTTGAGTAGTAATGCGTTTGGATATAATCATCCTATAAAAATGCATTCGCTAGCAGGTCATGAAAATAACTTACTTCAAACCTCTGATATTTCTAAAATGAAGGCACTCTTAAATATGCTATAAAAAAAAGGGTGCAGTTTTAAAACTGCACCCTTTGATATTAATTATTGTAGTTGATGATTAATCATTCAACTTAAGAACCGCCATAAATGCTTCTTGTGGAATTTCTACATTACCCACGGCACGCATACGCTTCTTACCTTTCTTTTGTTTTTCTAGTAGCTTACGCTTACGAGAGATATCTCCACCATAACACTTAGCCGTTACATCCTTACGAAGTGCTTTAACCGTCTCACGAGAGATGATCTTAGCCCCTATAGCTGCTTGTATTGGAATGTCAAATTGCTGGCGTGGTATTAACTCTCTTAATTTCTCACACATACGCTTACCTATATCGTACGCATTATCTTGGTGTAATAACGCAGATAATGCATCTACCGCTTGCCCATTAAGCAGCACATCAACTTTTACAAGTTTTGAAGCGCGTAGGCCTATAGGAGAGTAATCAAAAGAAGCATACCCTTTTGAAACTGTTTTAAGACGATCATAGAAGTCAAAAACAATCTCTGCAAGTGGCATGTCAAAATTAAGTTCTACCCTTTCTGTAGTAAGGTATGTCTGGCTTACAATCTGTCCTCTTTTTTCAATACATAAAGACATTACAGGTCCTACAAAATCAGATTTTGTAATGATAGTTGCTTTAATGAAAGGTTCTTCTACACGGTTTAATGAAGAAGGTTCAGGAAGATCTGAAGGATTATTGACTAGAATAATCTCCTCAGGGTTTTTATGTGTAAAGGCATGGTAAGACACGTTAGGTACCGTAGTGATAACCGTCATGTCAAATTCACGCTCAAGACGTTCCTGTATGATTTCTAGGTGAAGCATTCCAAGGAATCCACAACGGAAACCAAAACCTAGTGCAGCTGAACTCTCTGGCTCAAAAACTAGAGAAGCATCATTAAGTTGTAGTTTTTCCATAGAGTTACGAAGCTCTTCGTAGTCCTCGGTGTCTACTGGATAGATACCGGCAAAAACCATTGGTTTTACATCTTCAAAACCTTCAATAGCATTTTGCGTTGGGTTCTTGGCATCTGTAATTGTATCTCCCACTTTTACTTCGCGGGCATCTTTTATTCCAGTGATTAGATAGCCTACATCACCAGTTTTTACTTCTTGCTTTGGGGCTTGTGTAAGTTTTAACGTACCTACCTCGTCTGCGCCATATATGTTTCCTGTTGCGACAAACTTTATTTGTTGGTTTTTCTTGATACTTCCATTAATAACGCGGAAGTAAGTCTCAACACCACGAAAAGGGTTGTAAACACTGTCAAATATCAAAGCTTGAAGAGGTTCATCTGGATTTCCTTTTGGTGCAGGAATACGATTGATTACCGCAGCAAGAATCTCTTTGATACCAATTCCAGTTTTTGCAGAAGCAGGAATAATTTCAGAAAGATCACATCCCAAGAGATCAACAATATCATCTGTTACCTCCTCTGGATTTGCACTTGGAAGATCTATTTTATTAAGAACTGGTATGATTTCAAGATCATTTTCTAATGCTAGGTAAAGATTTGAAATTGTTTGTGCTTGTATACTTTGAGCAGCATCAACAACTAGTAAAGCTCCTTCACAAGCAGCGATACTTCGAGATACTTCATAAGAGAAATCCACGTGTCCAGGAGTGTCTATGAGGTTGAGAATATAATGTTCTCCCTCATATACATATTCCATTTGTATAGCATGAGATTTGATCGTGATTCCACGCTCACGCTCTAAGTCCATACTGTCTAGCAGTTGTGCTTGAGACTCACGTTTTGTAACTGTTGCAGTCTCATCTAGTAGACGATCTGCAAGTGTACTTTTACCGTGATCAATATGGGCAATTATGCAAAAATTTCGGATGTTCTTCATAGTCTCTCAAATAGAATGCAAATATACGAGATATGACATCATATTGTCACGGTATTAGAGATTAGAATAATTATTATAAAAAAATGTTAAATACATTGCGCTCATTATTAGGTTTCTACCTATTTTTATCAACTTATGACAGAAATTAAGAACTCCCTCATTCTCATATTCATAGTGTTAACAGCGTTTTCCGCTTATTCTCAAGACTTTAACATTAGTGGTAAAGTGCAAGATGTTAATGCACAACCTATTCCATTTGCAAACGTAGTGTTGCTAGATGCAGAAAAGGAAATTGTTCAAGGCACTATTACAGAAGACAATGGGTCTTTTGTGATTTCTTCACTAAAAGGAGCTGATGAGTATTATATCAAAGTGAGTTTTGTAGGGTTTGAAGATGCTACAACTAGTGTGTTTTCCCTTTCGGGAAATAAAACGCTTCCTCCAATTATTTTACAAGCTAGTCAAGAAAGCTTAGATGAAGTCACAATTACTGCCAAGACACCTACTGTTGTGCGTAAGGCAGATAGACTTGTGTTTAATGTAGAAAATAGTATTCTCTCTACTGGAAGTACTCTTGATATTTTAAGGCGCACGCCAGCTGTGGTGGTAACTCAAGGAGGGATCAATGTAAGAAACCAGCCAGTCACTGTATATCTCAATGATAGAAAAGTGCAACTTAGTGTTGAAGAGATAAGAAGCCTACTAGAAAGCCTAGATGGAAATAATATAAAGTCTGTTGAGGTCATTACAAATCCTCCAGCCAAATATGATGCAGAGGGAGGAGCTATTTTAAATATCAATACTTCTAAAGCTGTTGCAGCTGGCTACAAAGGAAATGTAAGTGCTACAGGTACTTATGCGATTTACCCAAAACATACTTTTGGTACCAGCCATTTTTTTAAAAATGATAAGGTAAGCTTGTTTTTTAATTATAGTTATAATTCGCTTAAAGCTACAAAGCAGAGTGATAACTCAATTAATTATTTAGATCAAGGTATTAGTACAATTTGGGATCAAGATTTTGAGCGCAAAACGTGGTCTAAGGCACATAATGCTAATCTTGTAGTCGATTACGAGCTAACGGAGAAGTCGCAGCTTAGCTTGTCTGTAATAGGTTTATTTTCACCAGATGTTTTTGAATTTACAAGAGCAACGACAGATGTTGTTTCTCCTTCTGAAGATCCTTTTTTTATAAGAACACAAAGTAATATAGACAGTGATCGTAACAATGTAGCTTTTGATTTGAAGCATACGTACGCTTTAGAAAAAGGTGAACTGAGTACAAGCGCACACTTTACTAGTTTTAATCGCAGTAAACTACAGCGACTGGGGTCAGTCTATACAAATGAAAGTAATGATGTACTCAGTAACGTAAGATTTGCAACAGATGCTACTCAAGATATTGAGATTTTTACTGGACAGGTAGATTACAATACAAGTTTTGGCGAGGTGCTTTTTCAATCCGGTGCTAAAGTTGCAATTATAGATTCTCAATCTAAAATTGTTTTTTTTGATTTAAACAATGTTGAAAATACTGGACTTGAGCAGGCACAAAGCGATAACTTCTTATATGATGAAAATGTATACGCTGCATATATTTCGTTTAATAAAGATTGGGAAAAATGGTCCATAAAAGGTGGTTTGAGGGCTGAGCAGACAAATAGCATAGGGAATTCTATTGTTTTAAATACTAAGACAGAGTTAGATTATTTTGAATTATTCCCTAGTGCTTATGTGCAGTATAGCCCTTTTGAAAATCACAGCTTTGCGATAGATTATTCTCGTAGGTTAGAAAGACCGCGTTACCAAGACCTTAATCCATTTGCATATTTTATAAATGAAAACAATTTCATAATAGGAAATTCTGGATTACAACCATCTTTTAGTCATCAATTAAATGTGAACTATTCATTGAAAGATGAATACTTTTTTGATGTTTATTATAGAGATAATGGAGAGAACATTGTTACGGTGGCTACACAAGACAACGAGAATCAAGTGTTGAGGTCAGACAGCCAGAATGCTTTAGGGAGTAAGTCTTGGGGCCTGGATTTCAGCCATGGTCGCTCTGTAAGCAGCTGGCTTTATACAAGTGTGTATGTAAGTGCTTTTCATGAAGAAGATTCATTTCTTATAAATAGATCTACAAACACTAGTTTTAAAAATGACGTAAATGGATTTTATGCTTATGTGGGAAACTATCTTACCCTAGATAAGGCAGAGACCTTAACGGGTTTTGTGACCTTTGAGTACTTATCTAAATTTATCGTAGGTTCTTATACTCAAGATGAAACCATTCAACTGGACCTTGGCCTTCGTAAATCTTTATGGAATAAGAGAGCTTCTTTGAGCTTATCTGTAGGAGATATTCTTAATCAGGCAAATGCTGTTGTATCAGCCAAATATGAGGGACTAGATAATCAATATTTTCCTGAATTGGAGACTCAATTTCTTAGAATTGGGTTCAAATATAATTTTGGTAACTATAAGTTGAAAGATAATAATCGCGATTTAGATAAGGCAGAGCGAGATAGAATTAATAATTAAACTTGCAAGTAACGCGATAGTCGCATTTAATTTTGCAAACAACGAAGCCACTTCAATGAAGTGGCTTCGTTGTATTGTTCATATCTGCATTCTAAATACATCTTTCTCGGTTCATTTTATTCACTTGGAAAAAGAAAGTACCTTTGCGGTTGTTACGCTTTCGCGAAAGCGTACCTAAAAACAAATACGTTTACAATAAAACAGTGGTGATATTTATTACCACACTTTTTAATACTGAATAATGGCAAAAATAGGAGATATAGATGTAGGAGATTTTCCGTTATTACTGGCGCCTATGGAGGATGTGAGTGATCCACCTTTCCGTGCGTTGTGCAAGGAGCAAGGGGCAGATGTCGTGTACACGGAGTTTATCTCCAGTGAGGGCTTGATAAGAGATGCTGCCAAAAGTGTCATGAAGCTTGATATTTATGAAAAAGAACGCCCTGTTGGGATTCAAATATTTGGAGCTGTAGAGGAGTCTATGCTACGTAGTGTGGAGATTGTAGAAGCGAGTGGTCCAGATATTATAGATATCAACTTTGGATGTCCAGTAAAAAAGGTAGTTTCTAAAGGCGCTGGGGCTGGAATTTTAAAAGATATTGATTTAATGGTAAGTCTTACTAAAGCAATGGTAAATCATACCAAACTGCCAGTAACGGTAAAGACTCGTCTAGGCTGGGATCACGATAGTATAAAAATCGTTGAGGTTGCAGAGCGATTGCAAGATGTAGGTTGTGCTGCCATATCTATTCATGGGCGTACACGTGCACAAATGTATAAGGGAGATGCAGACTGGGGTCCTATTGCAGAGGTGAAGAATAATCCTCGTATGCAAATTCCTGTGTTTGGGAATGGTGATGTTAATACACCAGAACGCGCTGTAGAGATGCGTGATAAGTACGGACTAGATGGCGCGATGATAGGTCGCGCAAGTATAGGGTATCCTTGGTTTTTTAATGAAGTAAAGCATTTCATGGAAACGGGGACACACAAGGCGCCTCCTACTATGAAAGAACGTATAGAAGCCGCAAGACGTCACCTACAGATGTCTATAGATTGGAAAGGTGAAGTGCTAGGTGTTTTTGAAACACGAAGACACTATACAAATTACTTTAGAGGGATTCCTCACTTTAAAGAATATCGTATGAAGCTTGTGACATCAGATCAGAGTGAAGATGTTTTTAGCGCACTTGACCTTATTGAAAAAGAATTTGGTGATTACCAGTTCGTCTAAGAGTCTTCTATAAGTTTTCTATTTATTCTAGTAGCTGCAAGTCTAGCTGCTAGAAAGCCTAGTATTAATATAGTGGCGTATACGAGCACAATATTAATTACTTCAAACTTTACAGGATAAGGAAGTTCGGCAGTGATAGGTATAAAGCCAAATTGCTGCTGCAGGACTATAAGTATCGCTCCTAGTAGGATGCCAATAGCTCCGCCTATAACAATCATGAGCGCGCCCTGAGTAAATATTATTTTTCTTATAGTAGGTAGCGTTGCTCCTAAGTCACTTAGTGTCTTGATGTGCTTTCGTTTATCTACAATAATCATAATTAGACTTCCTACGAAGCTAAAAAGAGCGATAATAAGTACGAGCGTACATATAAAGTATAAAGCCAGATTCTCTGTATTAAGCATTTTATAAAGAGCATCGTTAAGCTCTATTCTATTTTTGATAATGATATTATTATTGAAAATAGCATTTAACTCTTCACGCAGATTATCTTCATCTGCATCTGGATCTAGTTTAAACTCAATGGTGCTTATTTGGTTTACTGGATAATCAAGGAGAGAGCCTACAAAGTCAATATTGCCAAAGACGTGATCGTTATCTAGTGCATCTCCTGCTTGAAAGACACCGCTTACCATTGCTTTAGAGGAGTTAAAAGCCTGTGTGGGGTCTGTAATCTGACCCGTACCTGGTTTTGGCGTCATGATAGTGACAAGACTTCCATAATCTCCTACATTTATTGATAATCGCTTGCGCACGAGAAGTCCCATAGAAACTTCAGGTTCTCCTGAACTAGGCCAGTAGCCTACAAAAATAGTGCTGTCCATTTGAGTAACATCTAGGTAGCGCTCATCTACCCCTTTTAAGAACGCAAGAGAAGTCCTTCCGTCATACTCTAGATATGCACGTTCTTCAATAACTTTAGAATAAGAAGCTACACCTTTTAAGGAGTTGAGCTGCTGTTCTTGATCTGGAGATAGGGTGATGGTCTTTCCTGAAGCGGGAGCAATTTTTAGATCTGGATCTATAATGGAAGTTATAGATAAATTAAACTCCTTAAGTCCAGAGAACGCTGAGAGTACTATAAACAGCACTAAGGTTCCTAGTATAATGCTCACCACAGATACTAGTGTGATGATATTTACGGCATTCGTGCCGCTTTTAGAAATAAGATATCTCTTTGCAATATAATAGGGAAATTGCATTTATATCTTTTTACGTCGCGCTAGTAGACTAGGGTCTTCAAGTGGGTTTTCCTCGCGCTTAAGAGAGCGTTCAATACCGTCTAGATACTCTAGTGTATCGTCTATAAAAAATTGTAACTCAGGCATGCGGCGCAGCTGGTGGCGTGTGCGTTGAGAGATATTATGTCTTATAATAGGTTTTACTTGATTTACCTCTTTAAGTATTTCTGCTGCTTTGTCGTTTGGGAAAACGCTTAGGTATACTTTGGCAATAGAAAGATCTGTAGGAACTTTTACCTTAGTAACGGACACAATGATGCCTCCCTTACCACTGTCACGTAGTGCGTTCTGAAGAACTTCTGCAAGATCCTTCTGAAGAACTCCTGCTACTTTTTTCTGTCTGTTTGATTCCATAGACTGCAAAAATACGTTTTTTGAATTGTATTACTTTTGTGTAAGTAAGTTATCATTAAACTTTAGTAGTAATAATGCTTATAATTACGCTTTCGCGAAAGCTAAACTTGCCTACACGATGCTATTAGTATGAAACAACACATCATAAAGTAAATAAACTATGAAAAAAATAGAACATATAGGAATCGCAGTTAAGGATCTCCAGGCGGGAAATGATTTATACGAGAAGTTATTGGGTGTAGCTCATTATAAAATAGAAGAAGTAGCCTCAGAAGGAGTGCGTACATCCTTTTTTCAATCTGGGCCTAATAAAATAGAGCTTCTAGAGGCAACAACAGAAGATGGGCCTATTGCTAAATTTTTAGAAAAGAAAGGAGAAGGAATACATCACATAGCCTTTGCAGTAGATAATATAGTAGAAGAAATGGAGCGATTAAAAAAAGAAGGTTTTATTTTATTAAATGAAAAACCAAAGAAAGGGGCTGATAATAAGCTGGTTGCCTTTGTGCACCCTAAGACTGCTGGAGGTGTTCTAGTAGAATTATGTCAAGAAATTGATAATTTGTAATAAAAACCTTTGGTTGGGTTAAGATTTATACTAAATTTGCACCCGTTTTCAACCTCATCTGAGAAACATAGAAAACAACGGTCCCATAGCTCAGCTGGTTAGAGCATCTGACTCATAATCAGAGGGTCCTTGGTTCGAGCCCAAGTGGGACCACTTTTTTAGTTAGAATACTAAATCCATAAACTTTATCGTTTTATTATATATATTAATCAGTTAACCTAGATGATTAATATTTTACTGTATTCTTATTTTAAATTAAAACTACAAGTAATTTGCTTGTTTTTACGATTAAATGCGTATTATTGACGTTGAAAGACACAATTATACCCAACCTATACTCTGAAGACAGTAAGATTATTTTGCAGTCTAAGAGGTATTACTTTTGAATTATTATGAGCCCCAATCTCAGAACTTTCATTGCAACAATTCTCCTATCATTTGTAGGGGTATGTGGATATGCACAAGATGGACCTCCGCCTCCGGGCACTGGGACATCCTCTCTACCTGGACTTGTCGCGCCTATAGATGACAATATCATTATATTGGTAATTTGTGGTGTACTAGCAGGTGCTTTTTACGCTTACAAGAAAAATAAAGCTAGATCTAATAGCCCTGCGTAAGACGTTTTACATATTTCCCTATTACATCAAACTCTAAGTTTACCTCCGTGCCTATTTTAAAGTCTTTAAATACGGTATTCTCATATGTGTAAGGAATAATAGCTACACTAAACCCTCCTTCTGTAGAGTCTACTACGGTTAAGCTTGTCCCATTTACAGTGATAGATCCCTTTTCAATAGTAACATTTCCTAATGAAGTATCATATTTAAAAGTAAATCTCCAGCTTCCATCCTCTTCCTCAATGTTAGTACATGTTCCCACTTGGTCTACATGACCCTGCACAATATGTCCGTCAAGACGGGCGCCTAACTGCATAGCGCGCTCTAGATTTACAGTGTCGTTAGTAGCGAGGCTGTTTAAATTTGTCTTATCAAGAGTTTCTTGTATAGCTGTAACTTTGTAGATATCATCTTCTATAGCCACTACAGTTAGGCAAACACCATTGTGAGCAACACTTTGGTCAATTTTGAGTTGGCTAGTGATGCTGCTTTTTATCTTGTAGTGTATGTTTTCCTGATCTTTTTCTATTGAAACTACAGTAGCAAGATCTTCAATAATACCTGTAAACATGAATGGATTTTATTTGGTTACTTTTGTGTTGTAAAAATACAAAACGCTAGAAGCATCACATGAATAAAGATCAAAAAGTACGTGTAGGGATTTCTATTGGAGATTTAAATGGCATAGGGGCAGAGGTTGTGATAAAGACATTTTCAGAAGTGATGATGTTTGATTTTTGTACACCTATAATTTTTGCTTCGGCAAAGACACTTTCTTATATTAAGAAGTCTTTGAGTTTACAAGCGGAGTTTCATGGGATAGACGCTTTCGCGAAAGCGTTAGATAACAAAATAAACGTCTATAATTTATGGAAGGAGCCTGTAGAGATTAAATGGGGAGAGGCGACTGAAACAGCAGGCGATTATGCTTTAAAGTCTTTTGTGGAAGCTACTAAGGCGCTTAAAAATGGAGATATTGATGTACTTGTAACCGCTCCTATAAATAAGGCTAATATCCAGAAAGAAGATTTTGCATTCCCGGGTCATACAGATTATCTAGCACAAGAGCTAGAGGGTGATGCGATGATGCTTATGATTACAGATACGCTTAAAGTAGGTTTACTAACAGATCATGTTCCTGTAAAAGATGTGGCTAGTGAGATTACACCAGAGGTGATTGTCAAGAAAGTAAATACATTATATAATGCCTTGAAGCAAGATTTTGGCGTAGATAGGCCTAAAATTGCTTTGCTGGGTATTAATCCTCATGTTGGAGATAATGGAGTTATAGGAGATGATGATGATAAGGTGTTGATACCTACGCTTGAAAAAATGCGTGCAAATGGTCAGTTAGTTTATGGGCCTTATGCTGCAGATAGCTTTTTTGGGTCAGGGAATTATAAAAATTTTGATGCAATTCTAGCTGCTTATCACGACCAAGGCTTGATTCCTTTTAAGACATTGTCTTTTGGTAAAGGGGTAAATTATACTGCGGGATTAGATAAGGTTCGCACTTCTCCAGATCACGGCACAGCTTATGAGATTGCTGGAAAAGGCGCTGCTGATGAAGGCTCTTTTAGGGAGGCTGTATTTTCTGCGGTAAAGATTTATAATAAAAGAAAAGAATATCAGGAGATTACAAAGGATGTACTTAAAGTTTCTCCTAGACGTGCTGGTAGAGAGCGATCAGGCAGACCGCCAGCAAAAAGATAAGATACTAAAGTGCAATTTTAGTATTTGTAGAGAATTAAAATAAAATTGAGCTTGTGCTTTGTGATATAAAAAATTATGTATCTTTGCACGCTCCAAACGGCTGATGTGATGAAAGGATTGAAACCATACACCATACAATACGTAGGTTTAAAAGAAGGAGAGCATACATTTGATTACACGATTACAAAATCGTTCTTTGATCTTTTTGAATATGATGACTTTAATGACTCAAACATTGAGGCTACACTTCTCTTAACAAAGAAGTCTACTTTTATGGAGTTTGATTTTAAAATCTCAGGTACTATCAATGTAAATTGTGATGTTACTAATGAGCCTTATGATCAACCTGTAGAAGATGTCTACACTCTCGTAGTGAAGTTTGGTCAAGAGTTTAATAATGATATTGAAGATATTTTAATCTTGCCTTACGGTGAGTATGAAGTAAATGTCGCTCAGTATATTTATGAACTCATTATATTGGCACTGCCTAATAAGAGGGTTCACCCTGGTATTGAGGATGGGACATTGCAGTCAGATATATTAGATAGGCTGGAAGAATTAAGTATTCCGGATCAAAAAGTAAAAGAAGAAAAAGAAGATACAGATCCTAGATGGGATTCTTTAAAAAAACTATTAACAGATAAATAAGAGTACGTAATGGCACATCCTAAGAGAAAAATCTCCAAAACAAGAAGAGATAAAAGAAGAACGCATTACAAAGCTGCTATACCACAAATAGCTGTAGATCCAACAACTGGAGAGGCACACCTTTACCACAGAGCACACTGGTTTGAAGGGAAGTTGTACTATAGAGGTCAAGTAGTTATTGATAAGACGGAAGAAGTAGAGGCGTAAGCTTTGCTTTTATAAAATAGAACTCTCACGTTGTGAGAGTTTTTTTTATGCTCACAATTGATCAAAAAAAGTTAATTAAAGGCTGGTTTTGATCAATTTTTAGTATTTTTCCCCTCGTTTTTGACTATAATCGTCAATATTCGAAAAAATCTAACTGAAACAAATGAGTAAAATCTCAGCGGCAATTACAGCTGTAGGCGCTTACGTTCCAGACTATGTCTTGACCAATGAAATACTGGCAGGCATGGTAGATACTAATGATGAGTGGATAACCTCTCGCACTGGTATTAAAGAACGTAGAATCCTCAAGGAAAAGGGAAAGGGAACTTCGTTTCTAGCCATAAAGGCAGCCCAAGACCTTCTTGCAAAAAGACAACTAGACCCCTCAGAAATTGATATGGTCATAGTTGCGACTGCGACACCAGATATGCCTGTTGCATCCACAGCAGTATATACTGCAACTCAAATAGGAGCCGTAAATGCATTTGCATTTGATCTTTCGGCTGCATGTTCTAGCTTCCTTTATGGAATGTCTACAGCAGCGAGCTATATTGAGTCTGGTCGCTATAAAAAAATACTTCTTATCGGGGCAGATAAAATGTCCTCTATTATAGACTATACAGATAGAACAACCTGTATCATCTTTGGTGATGGTGCTGGTGCTGTCTTGTTTGAACCTAATCAAGAAGGATTAGGATTGCAAGATGAGCTATTAAGATCTGATGGAATAGGTAGAGAGTATCTTAAGATTGATGCCGGAGGAAGTATATTACCTCCTTCACAAGAAACTATAGATAATAAACAGCACACCGTTTTTCAAGATGGGAAGACTGTTTTTAAATTTGCAGTGTCTAATATGGCAGATGTAAGTGATAAAATAATGAAGCGTAATAACCTTACGGGTGACGACGTAGACTTCCTTATCGCACATCAAGCAAACAAGCGTATTATAGATGCTACCTCAAGACGAATGGGTCTTGATGATGATAAAGTACTTATTAATATACATAGGTATGGAAATACCACGTCAGCTACCTTACCTTTGCTGATGAGTGATTACGAAAACCAACTAAAAAAAGGAGATAATATTATATTTGCTGCCTTTGGTGGTGGATTCACTTGGGGTTCTATTTACTTCAAGTGGGCATATGACTCCAACTAAAACTAAACAAGCTAAATTCAAACACTTATGGATTTAAAAGAAATTCAAAACCTGATCAGATTTGTTGCAAAGTCTGGCGCGAGCGAAGTAAAACTTGAAATGGATGACGTAAAAATCACTATCAAGACTGGCGAAGATGATAAGGCACCTACTACTTTCTTACAGCAAATGCCTGCAATGCAAATGGCTCCTCAAGCGCCAGTTGCAGCAGCACCTGCTCCAGAAGCAGCGGCTCCTGTAGCACCAGCTGCTCCAGCAGAGGATGAAAATTCAAAATATATCACTATAAAGTCTCCTATTATTGGAACTTTTTATAGAAAACCTGCACCAGACAAGCCTATGTTTGTTGAAGTAGGAAAACAAATCTCAGAAGGAGATGTACTTTGTGTTATTGAAGCGATGAAGCTTTTTAACGAGATCGAAAGTGAAGTATCTGGAACAATCGTAAAGATTCTTGTACATGATTCTTCTCCTGTAGAGTTTGATCAACCATTATTCTTGGTAGATCCGTCATAATCCCCTACGGGTATTTTAATCATTGAGGAGGTATTGTGGTAGTATGCTTTCGCGAAAGCGTAACCTTACTACTCATCTTTACGTACCACAATAAAAAATAAACACTATGTTTAAAAAGATACTTATAGCAAATCGTGGTGAGATCGCACTCCGTGTTATACGCACGTGTAAGGAGATGGGAATCAAAACCGTAGCGGTATACTCTACTGCAGATCGTGAGAGTTTACACGTGAAGTTTGCAGATGAGGCCGTATGTATAGGACCTGCTCCTAGTGCAGAGTCTTATCTTAAAATGTCTAATGTTATTGCTGCTGCGGAGATTACAAATGCAGACGCAATTCATCCGGGATATGGTTTCTTATCTGAAAATGCAAAGTTTTCAAAAATATGTGAGGAGCACGATATCAAATTTATAGGAGCATCTGCAGAGATGATTTCTAAAATGGGAGATAAGGCAACTGCAAAGAAAACAATGAAAGCAGCTGGTGTACCATGTGTGCCTGGATCTGACGGAATTATAAAAGACTTTGAAGAGTGCCAGAAACTAGCAAAAGAAACTGGTTACCCTGTTATGCTTAAAGCTACTGCCGGTGGTGGTGGTAAAGGTATGCGTGCTGTATGGAAGAAAGAAGATCTTCTTAAGGCTTGGGAAGGTGCTCGTCAAGAAAGTGCCGCAGCATTTGGTAATGACGGTATGTATATGGAAAAGCTTATTGAAGAGCCACGCCATATTGAAATCCAGATTGTAGGAGATAGCAACGGTAAAGCGTGTCACCTTTCTGAAAGAGATTGTTCTGTACAAAGACGTCATCAGAAACTTACTGAGGAAACTCCGTCACCATTTATGACAGATGACCTACGTGAGCGTATGGGAGAAGCTGCCGTAAAAGCTGCCGAATATATTAAGTATGAAGGAGCAGGTACGGTAGAGTTCCTTGTAGATAAGCACCGCAACTTCTACTTCATGGAGATGAACACTCGTATCCAAGTAGAGCATCCTATTACAGAGCAAGTAGTAGATTACGATTTAATACGTGAGCAAATACTTGTTGCTGCGGGAGTACCAGTATCAGGAAAAAATTATTATCCACAGTTACACTCTATCGAGTGTCGTATAAACGCAGAAGATCCTTATAACGGTTTTAGACCATCACCAGGGCGCATTACTAATTTGCATGCACCAGGAGGTCACGGAGTGCGTATAGATACTCACGTTTATAGTGGCTATATGATTCCTCCTAATTATGACTCTATGATTGCAAAGTTGATTACTACTGCGCAAACTAGAGAAGAGGCAATTAATAAAATGAAGCGTGCTCTTGATGAGTTTGTGATAGAAGGAATTAAAACAACAATTCCTTTTCACAGACAGTTAATGGATCACCCGGATTATATAGCTGGTAATTATACAACGAAGTTTATGGAAGACTTTGTAATGAAGCCAGCAGAACAAGAATAGATTAAAAAAATCTCGATAGCAATATCGAGATTTTTTTTGCTTAAAGTGTAGCGGTAGATTACTTTACTTGGGCTCGCAATATTTTCTTTATAATTACCATCTGGCCAAAATGATAATGTGAGTGCTCTAGTAGGCCTACTAAGTTATGCTCATAACTGCCATATTTTTTCAACACAAATTCTTCTTTTAATTTCTCTTGAGGAAAATCTTTTACTAGTTGTGCACAGCGATGTGTCGCCGCATAGAGTTGTTCTTTTTGTAATTGCCATGCTGCTTCCGTATTAATCAAGGGAACATTAAAACTTAAAGAATCCTTAGCAAGAAGTGGTTTGCCTTCTAGTACGTCTCCCACAGCATTTATGTAGTAGTGAATATGAAATACCAGCTGCGCTATACTATTGAGTCCATAGAGACTCGTGATGGCTTCATTTACAGAAACATCATCTAGATGTTGCGATAGATGTGATCCCGTCAGATTAGGCCCTGTAATGAGTTGCTGTAGGTGAACGCCTAGTAATTGTGAAGTAGTCATCTATGTAGTTTTATGACAAGATATTATTTATTACGCTTTCGCGAAAGCGTGCATGGTGATCATATCTTTTATGATATAAAATTTGGCTCTTATTTTGAAAACCTTGAATACAAGTTTCTCGTATACTTAGTATGAAGAATTTGTGTTATCTACTACTTATGTTATCGCTTTCAAGTCAGTATTCTTGGAGCCAAAAAATTGATAATACCACTTCTTATAGAGCAATAAACACAAATCACTATTTTAGATTTAGCTACGACAATGACTACTTTGCTGCAACAGATGAAAATTATACCCAAGGTTATAGTTTTGAATTGGTAGCACCATTCTTAGCGAAAAATCCTGTAAATAAGTTGTTTTATATACCTAAAAATACCGAGCGTCGCTATGGATTATCCATCGAGCATATAGGGTTTACAACTAATCATTATGAGCTCCCAGAAATACAAGTGGGTGACAGGCCATTTGCCGCAGCAATAATGCTAAAAAACTCCATGATTGCGGTAGATGCTTCTGCGAAGAGTATATTTAGTAGTGGTTTAAGTATCGGAATTATAGGTCCTGGAGCGTTTGGAGAAGAAATGCAGCGGGGCATTCATGAGGCTACGGGAAATAAAATTCCGCTAGGGTGGAAAAATCAAATTAAAAATGATCTCGTACTTAACTACGAAGTAGGATATGAAAAGCAACTTGTGCGATATGAAGATCTATTTTCGCTTCAAGCGAGTGCAAATGTAAAGGTAGGAACCCTTTTTACTAATGGATCACTAGGAGTAAATAGTACTGTGGGAATTATTAATAATTCATTTTCATCACTATCAGAGCGTAGCGGTTTCAAACTATATGCCTATGCCGCTCCTATGGTGAGCGTCATTGGTTATGACGCTACATTACAAGGAGGATTGATTAATCGGAATAGTCCATACACCATTGAGTCTGGAGATGTACAAAGAGTAACGGGACAGTTTGATTACGGAATTATTCTTAAAACAAAAACGCTCTATTTTGAATACACTCGCTCCGTAATCACAAAGGAATTTGCAACTGGTAGCTCTTATAAATGGGGAGGTATTAGGATTGGGTTTACGTTGTAAAAGCCTGTCTTGATTTACTAGAGGTTTTACTGCTGTTTGTAAATTACTTCGAGTTAACTAGATATTGTATGTTAATCGATTTTTCATTTCTGAACATGTATCAGCTACTAGAATTTTCCTCAAAAGCCATCCATAGTTTAGGATATTTATTCTTCAAATCATCTCCTTCTTCATCCCATTCATCACCAGAAATAATCATGTTTTGTCGAATTCCTATAGGCATATCTATTCCGGTCTTCTCTTCAAAGGCAACACTTGGTATATAACCTGTCTCTTATACACATCTGACGCTGCCGACGAAGAGGATAGTGTAG
>OJBP01000163.1_pt1 | contig 43999 bp, 33 predicted proteins | sample 1590691 | NCBI WGS metagenome assembly OJBP01 (sample SAMN05416848, study PRJEB24817) | seawater metagenome | isolation source: Sea water | place: Canada:Atlantic | collected 2013-07 | reverse complement strand
TCTACACTATCCTCTTCGTCGGCAGCGTCAGATGTGTATAAGAGACAGAGTAGGCACCTTAGAACTGTTACTCACAAAACCTATCTCTAAATTCCAGTTAACACTAGGAAAATTTTTAGGAGCATTTACTCTTATCATACTTGCTATCATACCCACACTTATTTATGTAGTCGCAATTTACCAACTGGGTAATCCCGTGGGAAACCTTGATATAGGAGTAACCATAGGCAGTTATATAGGACTAATGCTTCTAGCTGCAACATTTACGGCAATAGGCATATTTGCCTCAAGCCTTACAGATAATCAAATCATAGCTTTTATAATCGCCGTGTTCTTAAGCTTCTTTTTATATTTTGGACTAGAAGGCATAGCAGCATTTAGTACAACAAGCAGCGTGAGAGATTTCATTAATTCAATGGGTATACAATCGCATTATACTAGCATAAGCCGCGGTGTGGTAGATACTAGAGATCTCATTTACTTTATTAGTGTAACCGCATTCTTTATCATTATTACGATGATGAGATTGCATAAAAGGAGTACACTTTCGTGAAAAATTTAAAATACATACTATCACTTCTTCTTGTAATTATCGGCCTATTTATAATTAACGTTATAGGTTCGCTAGTTCACAAGCGCTATGACCTAACACAAGATCAACGTTACAGTTTAAGTGATCCTACGCTTGATTTATTAGATCAAATAGACAGTCCGCTTATTATTGATGTTTTTCTAAAAGGAAATTTTCCTGCGGAGTTTAAAAAACTTCAAAACGAGACGCGTTACCTGCTAGAGGAAATGCAAGCTTATAATGATAACATTAGGTTCGAATTTTCAAACCCCGTAGAAGAAGGAGAAAATATAGCCGAAGTAGCGGGACAATTTAATGAGTTTGGGATGACCACCATCCCTCTCAAAGTAAAAGAAAACGGAAAGGAGACCACGCAAACTATTTTTCCGTGGGCTACTATAAATTTCAATGACAAGGCAGTACCGGTAGGACTTGTAAAGAATGTAGTAGGCGCTTCTCCAGAACAACTCGTATATGCCTCCATCCAAAACCTTGAATACGTATTTGCCGAAAGTTTACACAGTACATTAAATGCAAAGTCTAAGCGTATTGCTGTATTGAGAGATAATGGAGAGCTACCAGATGCAAACATTGCAGATATGTTTCGTAAACTGGGTGACACTTACAATATTGCACCTTTCCCGATGGAATTTGCAAATCAAGATCCAGATAAAGCGCTCAAAGCTTTACAAAACACCTTTGATCTAGTAGTTATTGCAAAGCCCACAAAAGCATTTACAGATAAGCAGAAGTATGTGATTGATCAATATATCATGAACGGTGGTAACAGCCTTTGGATGCTAGATGCTGTAGCCATGGAAGATGATAGTCTTCGCAATGATCAAGGTAAAACTATTGCTTTCCCTAGAGATATTAATCTAGATGACCAACTATTCAAATATGGGATTAGAGTAGACCCATCCTTAGTAGTAGATCTCTACTCTGCCCCGCTTAGTGTTGCTTCTGGTGATGGCAGTGATGCTCAGTACATACAGCTACCATGGTTGTATAGACCACAAGTACCTAGTATGAATACGCATCCCATAAATACTAATATTGAAAAGCCTGTTCTTTTCAATTATGCAAATCCTATCACTTTATTAGACAACAATAGAGGCGTAAATAAAACGGTCTTATTGCAATCTAGTATTTATACTAAAATAGAAAGTACGCCACGAGAAATCTCTCTCGGCCAGGTAGATATTGAACCTTTAGAAAGTGATTTTCAAAGCGGACAGCAACCACTTGCCGTTCTACTAGAAGGCTCGTTTAATTCGGCTTTTACTAATAGAGTATTACCAGATGGAAGTGATAAAAGTAATTTTCGCGAAAGCGCACAAAAAAATCCTAAGCTTATTCTCATAGCCGATGGTGATATAATCTCAAATAGTCTTGATGCACGCGGGCAACCACTAGAATTAGGATTTGATTATTACACAAGAACCAGCTATGGAAATAAAGAGTTTTTGCTCAATGCGATTAACTATCTCCTTGATGACACTGGGCTTATTAACATACGCAGTAAAGAAATTGCGCTTCCTTTTCTTGATATGAAAAAGACAGCACAAAGTATGACCACGTGGCAAGTCTTTACTATTGGGCTTCCGCTGGCTATTTTGCTTATCTTTGGTCTCATCTACAACGCAATTAGGAAACGTCGTTACGCACGCTAGATGTTGATAAGTTAATTATAAAAGCCGTCGCATTTAAAATATATTTGTAAGTAGTGAGTGAAGCATAGATTGCGTCACTTTCAGTACCATTTTATTGTATTGCAAAACCTAACTTTCTATGAAATTTATAGTCTCTAGTACATACCTCCTTAAACAATTACAAGTATTGGGTGGTGTTATAAACAACAGCAACACCTTACCTATACTCGATAATTTCCTTTTTGAACTAGACGGAAATACACTTACAGTTTCTGCATCAGATCTAGAAACTACGATGACATCAAAATTAGATGTGGAGTCTAGTGATAATGGTGCGATTGCGTTACCAGCTCGTTTACTTCTTGACACGCTTAAGACGTTTCCAGAGCAACCACTTACGTTCACACAGCACGAGAACAATACCGTAGAGATAAGCTCTAATCATGGTAAATATGCACTGGCATATGCAGATGGAGCAGAGTTTCCTAATGCAGTATCACTAGAAGATCCTAGTGTTGTAAAAATACCTGGAAGTGTGCTAGCTACCGCAATAAGCAATACTATTTTTGCTACAGGAAATGATGATTTACGCCCAGTAATGAGTGGAGTATTTTTTCAGTTTGGTACAGATGGACTTACGTTTGTAGCAACAGATGCTCACAAGCTTGTAAAGTATGGTCGCACAGACGTTGTGGCTTCTCAAGCGGCGGAATTTATCATGCCTAAGAAACCACTTAACTTACTTAAGGGAATACTTTCTACTTCTGATGATGAAATCGCTGTAGAGTATAATGAGAGTAATGCAAAGTTTACATTTGATAATGTGGAGCTTGTATGTCGTCTTATTGATGGTAAATACCCTAACTATGAAGCGGTAATCCCAAAAGAGAATCCAAACAGACTTACTATAGACCGTAATCAGTTTTTAAACTCTGTACGTCGTGTTTCTATTTTCTCAAATAAAACTACGCACCAGATTCGTTTAAAAATCGCTGGAGCAGAGCTTAATATTTCTGCAGAAGATATCGATTACAGTAACAAAGCAGAAGAGCGTCTTACTTGTGATTATCAAGGTGATGATATGCAAATAGGCTTCAACTCTCGTTTCTTAACAGAGATGCTTAATAATATGAATGCAAATGATGTTTCACTAGAAATGTCACTACCTAATAGAGCAGGTATCCTTACTCCAGTAGATGGACTAGATGAAGGAGAGCAAGTCACAATGCTTGTAATGCCAGTAATGCTTAACAACTAAGATTTCATATCTTTATAAAACGAGGTCACTCTAGCAATAGAGTGACCTTTTTTTATGCTCTTTTTTTTAAAGTTGTATAAGATATATTGGGTAGTTACGCTTTCGCGAAAGCAAAAAAACACACTACGCTATCTCATATTTTATCCAATTGAATTCAGTACTTTTATCAGAATAAACAATTCCTTATAAATGAAAAAATATATTGCGCTCATGGGATTGGGACTCATTGCCCTTTCCTGTAACGAATCAAAAAAAGTAGTAGCACCTGCTGCTCCTTCAGAACCTGTACTTATAGATGTTACTTCTCTTGAAAGCAATGAGAATGATGTGCGTAAATACACTAATACTATTACTGCAAATGAGCTACAAGACATGCTTTACGTATTTGCAGGTGATGATTTTGAAGGTCGTAACACTGGAGATCCAGGGCAAAAGAAAGCGGCTGCATACCTTGTAAACTATTACAAGCAACTAGAAGTGGCTCCAGGAAATAATGGAGATTATTACCAGATTGTACCTAACACCTTTTTTAGGAAAGGAAGTGATCTAAACGACTCAGAAAACATACTAGCATTTATAGAAGGATCAGAAAAGCCTGAGGAAGTGCTTGTACTCTCTGCACACCTGGACCACGTAGGAATGGACTCAAAAGGTAATGTCTTTAATGGGGCAGATGATGATGGATCTGGTACTGTAGCTTTACTTGAGATTGCAGAAGCTTTTAAACAAGCTGTAAAAGACGGAAAAGGACCTAAGCGCTCTATCCTCTTTTTACACGTTACAGGAGAAGAGAAAGGCTTATACGGGTCTAGATTCTACTCTGAAAATCCAGTATACCCACTAGCAAATACAATCGCAGACCTTAACATCGATATGATAGGTCGTAATGATGATGCCCACTTAGAAGACAATAACTACGTTTATTTAATAGGGTCAGATAAATTAAGTACAGATTTACATAATGTATCATCTGCAGTAAATGCAAAGTATTTTGATATTAATCTTGATTATCGCTATAACGTAGAAAATGAGCCTAACCGTTTTTACTACCGCTCAGATCACTACAACTTTGCAAAGAAGAATGTGCCTATCATTTTTTACTTTAATGGAACACATGAAGATTATCACAAGATAGGTGATACACCAGATAAGATTAACTACCCTTTACTTGAAAAGCGCACAAAACTAGTTTTTGCAACTGCTTGGGAACTTGCAAATCGTAAGGATAGACCTGTAGTAGACAAAGCGGAGAAAGAAGAATAAATTATTTTAAAAATTATTATGTGTTTTATTTAAGTAAATTCACCTAATAATCAACACTTTGAAAAAGGAGTGAAAAATTTCACTCCTTTTTTTATTAGAAAAAGTTGCACATCTTCTAATATTAATTATCTTTGCACTCGCAATTAAAATGGTGGTTGTAGCTCAGTTGGTTAGAGCGCTGGTTTGTGGTACCAGAGGTCGCCGGTTCGAACCCGGTCTTCCACCCTTATTCAAGTCTTCAGAGAAATCTGAAGACTTTTTTTTGTTATGTAAATAAGTAGCGCCTATTCCATTCTTTACATACTAGACATTAAAAAGCCACCCGTAGGTGGCTTTTTAATAACTCAGAATATTTATTCCCTAGTTGTTTAATGTAGTCTTATCTATTCCATATATTCTTAAGTATTGCGTTGTGGTGGTATCTGGGATAACAACTCTCATCTCATCATTTGATTTAATAGGATAAACCCTCATGGTATAGGCTTTCTGCTTACTAGACGCAAACTTTTCATCAACAATGAGATTTCCTGACATATCATATCTCTTAAATAGTTAAGATGGTAACTTCTTAAGGTTGTCTAAGCTAGATATATTTAGCGTGTGTTTGAAAGGTATCGAAGTGGGTATACTATCTAAATGAAACGAAGACGTTTGACCTATCGCAACCACTCCGCACGTTAAAAAACAAATCATTACAATCCGTTGTATCATCCCCATTTTATTTTAAATCAAATAAGCTATCTACCGCTGGATAACGCTCTACGGTAAAACCTTCTCCATATTCTGTACCTATGAGACGTCCTAGGTCTCTAGAGCGATAATTAATACTCTCTTTAAAGGTTTCGCTAGAAATAGGTGTATCACCATCTTTATTATTTGGATCGTGAAACTGTGAGCTGTATGCAAAGACGGCATCACATTTTTTATCTATAAACCCACTTACATCTACCACTACATCTGGCTCGATGTGCTGCCATTGTATATAGTGATACACAGTCTTAGGGCGCCATTTTTCTTGTGACTTTCCGTCTACAATGGTTTCAATCTTTTTCAGCCCGCTCAAAAAGCAAGCATCACTGGCAAGTTTACTTCCCTTTCCGTGGTCTATATGCCTATCTGTTATAGCGTTACAGAGCACCATTTCTGGTTGATACTTTCTTATTACTTCTATGATTTTGAGTTGGCTCTCTTTATCATTTACAAAGAAACCATCTGCAAGTGCAATATTCTCACGTACAGCTACACCTAGAATCTTTGCTGCAGCTGCAGCTTCCTCATCACGTATCTCTGCACTACCTCGAGTTCCTAGTTCGCCTCTTGTGAGATCAAGTATTCCTACTTTCTTTCCATTTGCTATCTCCTTTGCTATGGTTGCACCACAGCCTAATTCTACATCATCTGGGTGTGCTCCTATGGCAAGTATATCTAGTTTCATATGTATGCTCGCTGTACGAGTATCTTTTGGATTATTGTTATATAGTCATCAAACTTACGTGTGAATGACATTTCCCTTTATTTAATTACCGACTTTTAAGAACAAATAAAAAGTTAAGCGCAATCGAGTTTTAATCTGCGACTAATACTGTTTTTTTCAAAACAGCTTTAAGTGCTTGGTCTATATCTTCCATCAAGTCTGCCTTCTCCTCTATTCCTACAGAAAAACGAATTAAGCCATCTGCGATACCCTGTTTTGCTCGCTCTTCTTCTCCTAGTAATGAGTGCGAAGTTTGTGCTGGACATAACATCGTACTCTCTACACCTGCAAGACTCATAGAAGGTTTGATAAGTTGTAAGGCTTTCTGAAAATCTTCGGCATCAATGTGTGATACTAACTCGAAGGACATCATCCCTCCAAAACCGCTCATCTGCTCTTTGGCCAGTTTATAATCTGGATGAGACTTTAATCCTGGATAGTACACCCGACTTATCTCGTCTTTCTTATCAAGCCATTTGGCTATTTTCTTTGCATTTCTATTTTGAGCTTTTACACGTAGTGCCATGGTTTTCATGCTACGCTCAAGCATCCATACGGTAAGGTCACTTAGACTTCCTCCTAGATTTTTTGCTAGATTCCAGATGCGATCCATATGTTCTTGGCTCGCAGCAATTGCTCCTGCACAGATGTCACTGTGCCCTCCCATATATTTTGTTGCAGAGTGAAGTATAATATCAATCCCAAAATCTGCTGGATTTTGATTTACTGGAGAGGCAAATGTATTATCTATCATGGTCACAATGCCGTGTTTTTTGGCAAGTGTAGCAACCATCTTCATATCTGTCACTTTCATAAGTGGATTAGAAGGTGTCTCAATGTAAATCACTTTAGTATGTGGAGTTATCGCTTTCGCGAAAGCGGCCTCACTCAAATCCTCAGTAAATGAATATGTGATACCGTACTTCTCAAATTCCTCAACTACGAGGTTATATGTACCTCCATATAATGTTTCTTGAAGCACAACATGGTCGCCACTTCTCAAAAAAGCCAGCAATGCAGTACTTACTGCCGCCATACCACTACCAAAGATCATCCCAGCCTCTGTCTTCTCAAGGGCAGCAATTTTCTTGCTTAATCCTTCTTGATTAGGAGTATTAAAGTAGCGAGGGTAGCGCTTTACATCTACATCCATAAAGGCATAAGAAGATGATAAGTAGATAGGAGATACAGCTCCTTGAAACTGCTCGTCTTTAATTTCTCCTGTATGCGTACAAATGGTATTAAGGCCTTTATGTGATTTACTCATAGTGTATGTTTTTTTTCAAATCTAAAAATACAAAAAAGGGTTACAGTAAATCAGCCAATTTATTATAGTTTACGAGGGTACTTACCAAGAAAATTCTTACACCACTAACGTTCAATATTTTACATTTTAATATAAAATTCTCGGTCTAAACTTAGATAAACTATCAGTTAAAGTAGCTACCTTTAAGACAATGAAATTAATCACAAATATCCACCAGCTTCTAGTAACAGGAGATTTTACAGCTCCCCTCTCTGGAAAAAATATGGAGGCAATGCCTTATCTCGAGAATGCATACCTCGTTATTGATGAAGATCTTATTTACGAATATGGTCTTATGGAAGACCTTCACCCTATTGCTGTAGAAGAGGTAATAGATGCCACCGGACAAATAGTGCTCCCTATGTGGTGTGACTCTCACACGCATCTTGTGTATGCAGCAACTCGTGAAGATGAGTTTGTAGATCGTATTAAAGGTCTTACTTATCAAGAAATTGCTGCCAAAGGCGGCGGAATAATGAATAGCGCAAGAACCTTACGTGAGATGAGTGAAGATGATCTTTATGAAGATGCACTAGTAAGACTTAATACTGCTATTGCAAGCGGTACAGGTGCTATTGAAATTAAAACCGGTTATGGTCTTACAAAAGATGCAGAGCTTAAAATGCTCAAGGTCATACAACGATTGCGTAAAAAAGTAAATATACCTGTAAAGGCTACATTACTTGCTGCACATGCTATTCCTGAAAATTATAAAACCAATAGAGAAGGATATATTAAAGAAATTGTAGAGGAAATGATTCCTGCTTTCGCGAAAGCAGACTTATGTGATTTTATAGATATTTTCTGTGAGACGGGTTATTTTACGGTTGAGGAAATGGATACTATTGTAACGGCAGGAGCTGCTCATGGTCTTAAGGCTAAAGTTCACGTCAATCAATTTAATAGTATAGGCGGAATCCAAAAAGCAGTAGCGCTAAATGCACTTTCTGTAGATCATCTAGAAGAATTAACAAAAGCTGATATATCAGTCTTACAGGGTTCAAGTACCATACCCGTTGCATTGCCTGGCTGTTCTTTCTTTTTGAATATACCATATACTCCAGCACGTAGTATTATAGATGCTGGATTACCACTTGCGATTGCAACAGATTATAATCCGGGATCATCCCCTAGTTCATCTATGAATTTTATAGTCTCTCAAGCTTGTATAAATTTAAGAATGACACCAGCAGAGGCTATTGTAGCAGCCACCATTAATGGCGCTTTTGCTATGGATGTAGCAGCAGAAACTGGAAGTATTACCAAAGGAAAAAAAGCTAATTTAATCATCACAAAACCCCTACCTTCTTATAATGCGATACCTTATCATTTTGGCGAAAGCCAGATAGATACTATTATCGTAAATGGAGGCATTTTATGATCATACCTAACTTTAACATCACAGCAGGAAACACCGTAAGCGATATTTTTATAGAAAATGGAATATACACATTTTATGACGCCATACGCGCTGTACATAAATTGCCTTATGGACGTATTGATAACCCACTTGATTTTGGAAACATCATTACTGAGGGGCGAGGTACTTGCAGTACCAAGCATGCAACGCTTAAGACACTAACAGATGAGCACGCAATCTATGGCTTACAGCTAGAACTAGTAATTTATGCGATGGATAATAAAAATACTCCTGGCATAGGAAATATACTCGAAAAGTATAATTTACCGTACATGCTAGAGGCACACACTGTCTTAGCATACGATGATGAGGTGTATGATTACACCTTTGCAGGTACTCATAATATGAGCTGGAGAGAGGCTGTGCTCATGCAAACTACTATCGATACAGATCAAATAGAAGATTTTAAGATGGAGTATCACAAATCTGTTCTGGAGGACTGGATAAAAAGAGACGAGCTAGCATATTCACTAGATGACATCTGGAACATACGCGAGCAATGCATTGAAGAGCTAGCTAGTGTAAAAATATTATAGCACCATGATTCAACTTCACATAGCCACACGAGACCATATACGTACTCGCACTTTTGTAAGAGAAGGCGAGACTAAACTAGGTGAGACTGTACAAATATGTGATAGCCTAGATGATATGGCCACAACTCTAGGAACATTTGTAGTCTTTGGTATTTGTGAGGATATAGGGGTTCAAGCAAATTATGGTAAGGCCGGAGCAAGAAAAGCTTGGGATAGCTTTTTGACCTCATTTGTAAACGTACAAGAAAATACATTTAATAAAGGAGCAGATATTATTCTCTTAGGTCATATCTCTGTATCTCCAGATATTAAAGACATCGCGCAGGAGCCTGCCGATTCTCTTGGAACTATTGTAAATAGAATTGATAGCAAGGTAGCTGCTGTAGTACAACGCATTATTGAGTCTGGCAAAATCCCTGTAATCATAGGTGGTGGTCATAATAATGCTTACGGAATTATTAAAGGTGCGGTTGGTGCTTTAAAGAAGCCAATTGACGTGATTAATTTTGATGCGCACACAGATTTAAGAAGCACAGATTATAGAAATAGCGGTAATGGTTTCTCCTACGCTTTTATGCAAGAAAAATATGCTTATTTGAATCACTATACCGTATTTGGACTTCATAAAAATTATACGCCACAATATATTCTTGAAGCTATAGAGACAGGTTCGTATAAAAATAAAGTAAGTCTCTTCCTTATGGAAGATATGCTCTTAGAAGCTGCTCAAGTAATCCAATTTACAAAAGCAAAAAGTACACTTTCAAAAAATAATCTCGGTATTGAAGTAGATTGTGATAGTATTGCAAACTTTTCAAGTAGTGCGCAATCTCCTACTGGTTTTAGCCTTGAAATAACACGCTATTACCTAAATGAGCTTGCTCAGTTATCGCAGGCTACTTACCTTCATATTTGTGAAGCTTCACCATCAAAAAAGAATAAAAAACAGATAGGAAAAGCACTCACCTATTTAGTAACAGATTTTATAAGAAACTACCGTGAACATCATTCCATATAACTCTCAATTTGCTGCAGATTTTAAAACTCTTAATATAGAATGGCTCGAGGCCTTTTTCTACGTAGAGCCTTATGATCTCAAAGTGTTGAGTAATCCCGAAGAATATATCATTAACAAAGGAGGTTTTATCTTCTTTGCATCAAAAGATGATCAAATTCTAGGTACGGTAGCGCTTATGCCTACTGGATATACTGGTGTGTTAGAACTTACAAAAATGGCAGTTTCACCTTCGGCTAGAGGGATGGGTATTGGACAGCAATTGATTGCACATTGTATCGCTTTCGCGAAAGCGCAACACCTCAACAAACTCATTCTATACTCACACCGTAAGCTAGAAAATGCCGTTCATATCTATAAGAAATGGGATTTTATAGAAATTCCTCTTGAAGAAGATGTTGTCTACAAGCGCGCAAACATTAAAATGGAACTCGCTTTTAACTAATTTTTGTCATAATGTAACCTACAAGACGATAACTTTGTTAATGTAATCCATTAAAACAATGTTATGAAATATTTATGTACCCTCTTTCTTATCGCTTGTACGATGAGCAGCTGTAAAGAAACTGCAAAGGAAACAGTAACCGTTACCACGGTAGAAGAAGTGGAAGAAATAACTACCACAACAGATTCAGAAGTAGAAGAGTTTGAAATTATCCCTATTGAGCATGCATCTACTATTCTTAATTGGGATGGCAGAACCGTTTATGTAGATCCAGTGGGAAAACCGGAGCTTTATAAAGGTTATAAAAAGCCAGATCTTATTGTAATTACACACCTACACGGAGATCACCTCAATGTAAAAACGCTCGAAGGTCTAGACACCTCAACCGCAAGAATCGTTGTGCCACAATCTGTAGCAGAAAAAATGCCAGAAGCATTTAGCTCAAAGCTAGAAATCTTAAATAACGGAGAAAAAATAGAAACTTTAGGTATCACGACAAATGCTGTACCCATGTATAATCTAGGTCCAGTAGAGGAACGCCGTCACAAAAAAGGATGGGGTAATGGTTATGTACTAGAGAAAGATGGTAAGAGAGTTTACTTTTCTGGAGATACAGAAGATATTCCAGAGATGCGCAACCTACAAGATATTGACATTGCCTTTGTATGTATGAACTTACCGTACACTATGACGGTAGAGAGTGCTGCTAGTGCGGTTTTAGATTTTAAACCTACACAAGTATATCCATTTCATTATAGAGGGTCTGACGGTCTGAGTGATGTCGCTACATTCAAATCTATTGTGAATAAAGGAAGTGATGCTATTGAGGTTGTACAACTAGATTGGTATCCTAATCGTGACTAAATATACATTTTAATACCAGCGTTTATAACAAAAGAAAGCCGCAATGGACCTAGGTCGCATTGCGGCTTCTTACTTAACCTACTTAAGTATCTTCTATTTTAAACTGAATGATGTTTGAGCAATAAGTACTCCTTTATCAAAAACGTTTACTTCGTACTTTCCTTCAAGAAAATCCTTTGTTGTTTTACCTATATTCTCACAGATATCAAGTGCAGTGTTCTCATAGTAAAATTTAGAAATTGCACTATAATTTACAACCTTACCATCAAAGGCAACTTGCTTATTTTCTCCTAGTGTTGCTCCAGAAGGATCAATCATTTGTACATATAACACACGGTCACCAGCTTCGGCAAGTCTGTTTTGTGGTACTGTATAGCAAGCTCTTAACTTATCTACTCGCTTATTATTTGCGTTTTCTACGAGTTTTCCAGAAGAGCGCTCTATAACTCCTACTGCTCTAAGCTTGTTTGCTGCAAGTGCAGATCCTAAGGTTACTCTTTCTGCTAGTGCAGAGTTTTCTAACGTGAGGGAGTCCCCTACTCCACGCTGTACTTCAAGTTCATAAGTTGTACTATCTATACGCATAGCTAGCATCTGATTACTGCCGCGTAGTGAATCGTTTTGAGCAAATAAGAAATCACGCTCATTACGTAATTTAAATACTTCTGCTCTATACTTTCCTAAACTTGCAATAGTTGCATCCTTTTCCTCAATATCACCTATGAGCTTCTGGATTCTATCGCGCGCATCATTAAGTTCTGTATCCTTAAGATTATTCTCTTCAATGACTACATCGTATTTACTCACCATTTCTTTAAGATCTGAGAGTACTACGTTCTTTTCCTTTGTGAGTTGGCTCTTTGTATCCTTCTCTTGATTATACAATTTTACAGCAAAGGCACCGGCTACGACAAGAAGTACTGCAAGGATTCCTGCAATAATCTTAATCCCGTTTCCACTTTTTTCGTTATCCATAATTTAATAGTTGTTTTAATGGTTATACGTTTAATGCAAAGAATTGGATTTTATTATAAACGCTTTAGCGAAAATATTCTTTTTACCATACAATTAACGCCAACTTTTAAAAAATGTTAAAATATATTCAAGGCTTAGATTGTAGGAGATGAGATTCTTAAACATTAGTCTGCTTATACCCGCACTACCATTAATTTTGAAATTCCTAATTTACATATAGCGGCTGAGAGGTTCGGTTATTAGTATTATTCAGTATAGAATAATTAAGCGTTATAAGTATTGAACTTTCATTTTTACGCTTTCGCGAAAGCGTAACACCTCAACACACGCTGCTATCACTGTTAACTAATATTAAAAAAGAAACCTACTCAAACTATTTTACGGAAATTGCAGTAATGAATAAAATCTACACAAAACTCAGATTACTATATAGTCAAGTTACTGGAAACATAGGCTTCTTCCCAAGTATTATAGCATTAATGGGACTTGCTTTTGCTTTTTTAATGCTCTACATAGAGGAACAAGGGGTTTCCAAATACTTTATTGACAACTTCCCGTGGCTCGTTATTAATAATGCAGATACTGCTCGCTCCTTATTGAGTACGTTTATAGGAGGGATTATCTCTCTTATGGTTTTTAGCTTCTCTATGGTGATGCTATTGCTCAACCAAGCTTCGAGTAATTACTCTCCTCGTATTCTTCCAGGTCTTATATCAAATAAAAAACACCAGTATGTATTAGGTTTTTATATTGCTGTAATCATTTATTGCATTATCGTATTGCTAAGTATTGTGCCTACTGATGACAAGCATCAGTTACCTGGTTTTGCAGTGCTTGTGGGAATTATTTTGAGTATTCATGTACTTGCAGCCTTCATCTATTTTATTCACTCTATCTCACAAGCAATACAGATTAACAATATTACAGATCGCATTTTTGTTGCAGCTCACAAGAGGTTACAAGGCCTCATTGATAAAGAGAGTGAGGTTCAAGGATTAGATATTTTTGAGGATATTTCTGAGTGGCATGGTTATAAAAGTACCTCGTCTGGATATCTCAATGATATTGCATTTGATTCCCTATCTAAACTAGCCAAAGAATGTGACATCTCCATAAAAATGCTCGTTTCTAAAGGAGAGTTTGTACTTGTAGATGTCCCTATTGTAAAAGTGAATAAAGAACTAGACGAAGAAAATCAAGAAATGCTACAGTCATGCTTTGGATTTTCTCGTAGTGAGATAGTAAAACTCAATTATGTACTCGGTTTTAAACAGCTCACAGAAATTGCAGTAAAAGCAATGAGTCCGGGAATTAATGACCCAGGAACTGCTATAACCTGTATTGACTATCTCACAGAACTCTTTGCTTTGAGAATGCTTAAAAAAGATAATAGCTACGTAGTAAATAATGATAATAAAGCTGTTGTTTCGCTCGACACTGTAGACTTTGACGAGCTTATCTATTTCATTTTCGCTAGCTTACGTCAGTACTGTAAGTCTGATTTTATAATGATGACAAAAATGTTGACCTCTCTATATTACCTCAAAAATGTAGAAACTATAGATGATGATTATAAGAAAGTAATAGATACACAGGCTCATCTTATTCTAGAAGATGCACAAGCATATATTAAAAATGAAACAGATTTAAAGAATCTAAAAGAGTTTACTGAAAAATTTAAGTAGAATAAAATAAATCATAACCACCCAATTAACTATCAAAACTAATAGTGTACGCTAGATTTGTAAAAATGTTTTAGCTACTAGCGATTATAATACTTGATAAAGTACCTTACGTTTACGTATGCGTTGGTTTTTAGACTTTAACAGATTAAAAAAACGTAACTAATGTAACAAAGTGAAGTACTTTAATACATATAGGGTATGTATAAATCATTTTTTCAAAACATAGCGGCAGAGCAAGGAGGTACTTTTTTATACCAAGATAAAGATATTAGTATAGGTGGCGGTATACGCCTTCCTAAAGTACAGTATCTCTTAACACTTCCTGTAGGGGATACTGAAATAAACATCATTAATATCACTGGAAAAGAATTTTCTGGTCATATCTCTATGAAGTTACCAAAACAACCCGAGAGTCACACTTTTGAACTCACTACAAATTCGCATATTAAATCACTTTTTATAGGAAAATCAAAGCGCTTTGACATCAATAGCGACAGCGCTCAAATGACCGAATTTTTAAGAAACAACAGTCATATTGCAATCTTAAAAGAAATTGCTCAAGAAGATAGCTTCCAGCCTATAATTACGGGTACAAACGAGGATGATCATTATATGTTGATAGCAAAATATCATCTAGAATTTGACAACTGGAATAGTCCTGTGCTTCCACTTATAGATTTATTTAAAGAAATGCACACAAGGTTTGTGGTGAACAACGAGCGCTTTGCAAATGATGTAACTATCAGTATGGGGTCTTAAATAACTCCTAACACAATCTTAAACAACTACCGTCTAGCGTAGTAATGCCATAGCTTTGTTACACTTGCTCTTTTTATAAAGGATGAATATAACAACCAACCTATGAAACACTACGCCATAATAGGAGGAGGTCCCAGAGGACTTTTTGCTCTTGAAAGCCTTTTTACTGCGCTCTACAATTACGCTCCAGAAGCTCAAATAAAAGTCACTTTATTTGAACCTTTTAAATATCTAGGTGCAGGCTGGGTGTGGAATCCTGAGCAAGTAGCGAGCAACTGGCTTAATATTACTGAGCGTGCTTTACAAGACTTGCCTGGCAGACCAGAAATGAAATTAGGTGATGATGTCATCCCTGCATTTCCCTCATATACGGAGTGGTTACCAGAAGAACAACAAAACCCTCCTGCGACGCATTCAGATCAGTTTCCTCCACGGGCAAAGATGGGAACATACCTTAATGCTCGTTTTGAGAATATTGCTAGTGCGCTTAAGGGGTTTGATTTATTAAATATTGTTGAGGAAACTGTTACCAAACTCACCTATATCGCACCAGAATTCACAGCAATTACAGAAAACACATCAATCAACGCAATAGATGAAGTAGTACTTACCATTGGGCATCAGGATACGGAGCTTTCAGAGCAGCTGCAAGAATGGAAAGATCACGTTGCACAAACTGATAACGCCCTACTATTTACAGAAGCCTATCCCGTAGAAAAAATTATAGATGCAAACATTAACTCAGAGAGCGTAGTTGCTTTTAGAGGTTTTGGACTCGCTATGATTGATCAGATACGTGCGCTCACCTTGCAGCAAGGCGCGCATTTTGAAATACTTGATAATGATACCAAAGAAGTTGATTTTCACGCTGGAGAAAACCATCCACAGCGGTTTGTTCCCTTTTCCTTAGACGGACTTCCTATGGTGCCAAAACCTATAAATAAAGCGGTAGATGAGTGGTTTATGCCAAATGATGATGCTATAAACGCTTTCGCGAAAGCGATACATAAAGGCGCCTGCGGCAATCACCCTGCAAAAGATCAATACTTTCTACTAGAAGCAATGGCAGCTGTTGTGGCTCATTTGTTTTTAAAATTAGGAGACAAAGCCATACAACACGATCTTACTGAAGAAGAAGTTTATTTCTTGACGATAAATTACCTCAACAATAAATCACTAGCGCATCCCCTACTCCTATCCCATCAAAAACCTGTCTTGCAAATGATGCAACAGCAAGTGGAAATGGCAGTAGGAGAAGCACCGGTTAGCCTCGACTATTTTATAGGTCAAGTATGGCGACAATGCCAGCCTACAATCTACAGAGAGTTCTCATATCCAGCAATCGCAGATGATGTAGTTGCCGAAGTTATTGCGCTAGACGAAGCATCAAAACGTTATTCTTACGGTCCACCTGTTGAGAGCATACAACAGCTTATCGCGCTTGCAAAAGCAGGATTGTTAGATCTTGGTTTTGTAAATAATCCAGAAATCACTTGTGTAAACGGAGGCTGGCAACTTAAATCTGATGATAATAAGGTTACCGTAGACGTAATGCTTAACGCCGTACTTGACTCACCACAACTTGTCACCGTAGATACACCAATTATTAAAAACTTGCTCAGTTATGAAATGATTGAGCCTAAACATACTGATCTAGGCATACGCACAGACGATTATGGTTATGTAGAAGTACCCGAGGGTAAAAGTTTTGTGCCACTAGTGGTATTGGGCAGACTATCTAAGGGAAGTGTGATAGGTGTAGATGCAATTTTAGAGTGTTTTGGACCGCGCACTATAAGCTGGTCTGAGCGCAGTATAGCCTTAATGAAGAACGAAAAATAAAGAAGATGAGCAGAGGATTTGTAAAAGAAGATGACCAAGAAGAAACTCCTATAATTCCGCCTAGGGCAGCACTACCAGATGGTGTAACAAACTACGTCACTAGCCACGGATTAACGCAACTTAAGGAAGAGCTTAGTACGCTAGATAATAAAATCTCCACCCTTGATGAGACAGATGAGCGCGAGCGCAGGCGCGCACTCGCCGTACTTAATGGGAAGCGCAACTTACTACTGGAACGCATACAGAGCGCAAGACTACTTGATCACATAAAGGATGAGGGAGAAATACGTTTTGGCGCCACAGTCACCTATACCATCGCTGGTATGCCTAAGCCCATTACCATCCAGATTGTGGGCGTAGATGAGGCTAGTGTAAAAGACAAAAAAATTGCGTTCACCGCTCCTATTGCTAGAGCCCTTATTGGCAAAAAGGTGGATGAAACAACTACATTTCAGCTAGGTAATGAGGAGAAGAAACTCACTATTAAAAATATATCCTACGTAGAGTAGTATGAGGTTTACGCTTTCGCGAAAGCGTAAAAAAACACGTTCAAAAACAAGTTCACATATCGTAACTTTATAGCAAAAAATAGAGCTACTTAATCCCTAATTTATCACCTATGCAAACGATTCTATATAAATCAAACACTCGAGGAAACGCAAACCACGGCTGGTTACAGAGTTTTCACACCTTTAGCTTTGCGAGTTACCATAACCCCAATCGTATGAACTTTGGGGCGATGCGTGTGCTCAATGATGACACCGTAGCGGCTGGTAGAGGTTTTGATATGCACAGGCATCTCAATATGGAGATTATATCCATCCCGCTTTCTGGTGATCTAGAGCATAAGGATAGTATGGGTAATCAGACGGTGATACAGCAAGGTGACATCCAAGTGATGAGTGCTGGGACTGGAATAGATCACAGTGAGTATAATAAAAATAGTGATCGCGAGGTACAGTTTTTACAAATCTGGATTATGCCTAACCAGCGTCCAGTCTCGCCTCGATATGATCAGATTAAAATAAATGAGCATCATCTCAAAAATGAATTTGTACAAATACTCTCACCAAATCAAGATGATGAGGGCGTATGGATTTACCAAGACGCTTGGTTTCATATCGGTGAGTTTACACAAGAGCAAACGCTTGTACACAAATTACATAAAAAAGGGAACGGCCTTTTTGTTTTTGTACTTGAAGGTAGCGCCCACGCCGCTGGCGAACTATTAGATAGACGTGACGCCATAGGAGTTTATGACATTGCCGAGCTAGAAATCACCGCACAATCTGATTCTAAAATATTACTTATCGAGGTACCTATGCAGTTTTAATAGTTGGGCGTTACCTGTCGGTCGGGCTTTCGGCAGTCGCTCTCTACGAGGAGCTTCAACAATTGCCTCTATCCCTAACGCATTACGATTTCTTGTTAATGACAGACATATATTTCTTTAACTCATTTGCAACCTTAGGAGCAAGTATCACAAGCCCTATCATATTAGGTACCATCATCGCAAATACCATTGCATCAGAAAAGCCTATGACCGCTCCTAGACTAGCTGCACCACCAATTACTACAAATATGCAAAAGAGCGTCTTATAGGCATACTCCACTTTTTTACCTCTCCCAAAGAGATAACTCCACGATTGATACCCATAATAAGACCACGATATCATAGATGAAAAGGCAAAAAGTATCACTGCAAAAGAAAGTAAATAAGGAAACCAAGAAATCCCGCTCTCTAGCGCAGATGCCGTGAGCAAGACGCCTTGCTCATCATTCAAAATTGCCCCTACCACTAGTGTATCTGTTATAATAAGTGCTAACGCAGTCATTGTACAAACCAGAACGGTATCTATAAAAGGCTCTAGCAAAGCTACTAATCCTTCACTTGCTGGATAATTGGTCTTTACAGCACTGTGTGCGATAGAGGCACTTCCTATACCAGCCTCATTAGAAAAAGCGCCACGCCTAAAGCCTTGTATCATCACACCTACAAAACCACCAGTAACACCTTCTGGGCTAAATGCTCCGTCCCATATACTTAGTAATGCTGCAGGCAAAGCGTCTATATTTAGCCCTATTACTGTGAGCACGGCAAGTACATACATCACCACCATAGCTGGAACAATTTTATCTGTAACCGTGGCTATTTTCTTTATTCCTCCTATGATAACGATACCCACAAGTATGGACATTATTAGTCCAAAAAGCCATCCCTTACCATAAAACCAACTTTGCTCTGCTCCCGTGACGTGTTCGAATAACTTAAATGCTTGATTTACCTGAAACATATTACCTCCACCAAAAGACCCACCTATACACATTATAGCAAAAATAACAGCTAGCACCTTTCCCAGCTTTGTGAATCCTTTACTCCTGAGACCTTTACTCAAATAATACATAGGCCCTCCATATACAGTTCCATTTGCTGCTACTTCTCTATAAGAAACACCTAGCGTACACTCAACAAACTTTGATGACATACCTAGCAACCCGACAACAATCATCCAGAAAGTTGCACCTGGACCACCTATAGAAAGTGCGATTGCAACACCTGCAATATTACCAAGTCCTACTGTTGCAGATAATGCTGCTGTGAGGGCTTGAAAGTGACTTACCTCTCCCTGCTCACTTTCATCTCTTATAGTGTCAGGTATATCTACTGTGGGTGTATGCATTTCTCCTCCCTTTTCTATTGCATCATACTTACCTCGCACAACCTGAATAGAAGTCCAGAAACCTCTTACATTAATAGCCTTAAAATAGAAGGTGAAATATGTAGCTCCAGCAATAAGAACGATAAGTACCCAAGGCAAGCCCACATTTTCAGTAATGGGAATTTGCCACATTACTGCATCTACAAACCAGCTAGTTGCCTTATCAAATTGTTCATTAATACGCTCATCTAGAGAGCTGTTTTGAATACATAAAAAGAGATTCATAGTATATGTTTTTGATCTTCTCAAAAGTCATATACTTATGCTCACTATAAAAGGTTACGCAGTGTTCAAAAAGACATAGTTATGTACTTAAGTACTTCTTAACCCTCTTGTTTTATAGAAGCGTGTTGCAGTAAATCATTTGCTTTTGCAAATGCAATAAGTCGCTCCTTACCTCCTGTTCCGCTTATGCTTAGCATCTTTTTGATTTGGTGTATATGAGCTTGAAAACCATCTAGCGAGATGTGCATCGCCTCTGCCATCTCTCCATAAGACATTGTATCGCCATATAACCCTAAGTTGCCTAAAACTTCTTTTTGCCTGTCTGAGAGTTCAATCTTATGTGCTGCCTTGAGCGTTTTAAGCTCAAACTTCATGCTTTTTATAGTATCCAGATGGCTCTCATTTGCCAGTGTAAGTTGCTCTTGATTTTTAAGTAGTCTACTATTTTCAAGGGTGAGTGATGCCGCTCTACTTTCTTCTTGTTCTTTTTCTGATAAGAATTTCCAACTATATAACAAGATGGAAAATAATAAAATAAAGAGAAACTTAAATGATATTGAGGTCACCGCTCCTATAGCTGCCCAACTTTCTGTAAGTGGGGTATTCTCTATATAGCTATAAGGTATAATGCGATGCGTTACTGCAATTACAATTAGGATAAAAAGAGCTATTACAGGGATTATCATAAATCGCATATCTCTATTATTAAATGCTTTATGCAACTCGATAAGTAATGCCACAGCCACAACAATAGAAATAGGGATATCTATAAGCCAGATAAGTGTATTGCTTATAGCTGTATTATTATACGAGGTTACTATAAAAACAAAAGCAATCATCAACAGTATTCCTAAGAATACACGCACAAACTCACGCTCTGTAAAACGTTCTACTAATCGTACAACTAGGCTACGCTCTTTGTTATGTTCTATAGATGGTAATGAGAGTAAAATACACAGCGAGTTTACTAAGGAAAAAAGTACACCTAGATAAATGATAGACCTACCGTTATAATTACTATCAAATATACCTCCTAGTACAAGGTTAGCTAATGCGCCCACTCCCCAAATTAAAATTGCCCAGCCAAACCATTTTATGCCGTTTACAGCCTTTAAAGAAGCTCCGCGTTGTAATTCTTTAAAGTAAATACGTTGTATGACAACAGCCGTAATAAGACAGACAATGGCAGTAACGGTGTAAACAGTGGTCGTGAGCATAGAGTACTAATATAAGAGATTGTTTGCTATTAAATAGACCTCTATAATTTTGATTGTTTTACATTACGCTTTCGCGAAAGCGTAACAAAACCATTTTAAAAGCTACTTACATACAAACTTATATAAATGATTATAACAACTACAAATAGTATACAGGGCAGAGAGATCACACAGTACTTAGGTGTGATTACAGACTTCATCTATGCAAAGATTTACGATACTAAGGGGCTTAGTTTTCGAGATTCACTCAATAGAGATAAGATTTATGAGCGAAGTGAGGAAGGAATAGATGCTGCAAAACAAGAAGTACTCAAGAAACTGGAAGCCAAAGCTAAAGAATTGGGAGCTCACGCGATTGTAGGAGTTACAATGGATGTAGAGGTAATAAATGAAGGTTTTAAATTAGGAATCTCTTCAATGGGCACTGCTGTAGTATTGAGATAATCATACATATAGAACACTGTAAGATTGGCGATTTTATTAATCGACAGCTTAGCGGTATCTGACGTTCTAAAATCTTAAATCTTTCCCATTTAATATGGCTTTAAGAGAGTTCAGCATTTTTAAGGATAGTTTTACGTAACCAACCAATCCAATAAAATGAATTTCACTCTCAAAAACTTCTTGCAAGGTTTTGGCATCATTGCTGTCATTTTAACATTGTTACCTCTTATTGCCGTAGATTACTGGTGGATACGCATTTTTGATTTTCCGCACGCTCAGCTTACGGGGCTTACGTTCATTGCTATCCTTACCTACTTCATACGGTTTGACATAAAGTATTATAAAGATTACCTTTTTGTAATCATTCTTATAGGTTGTTTCTTATTTCAGTTAAGTAAAATTTATGCTTACACGCCATTTGCAGATTTTGAAGCTCAAGAAAGCACAATTACTGACTCATCAAATACATTAAAAATTTATACAGCCAATGTATTACAGAAGAACGAAGAGTACCAACTTCTACTCGACCAAGTAGTAGAAAAAAATCCTGACATTGTATTACTGATGGAAACAGACCAACTGTGGCAAGATGCCGTACACAAAACATTATCTGCATCATATCCTTTTAGTATGCTGGAGCCGCTAGACAATACTTATGGAATGTTGCTATACTCTCGCTTACCTATGTCTCAAAACAAAATTAATCACCTTGTAGATAAAGAGATTCCATCTATGGAGGCGATTGTTACCTTGGAGAGCGGTAATCAATTTCAATTATTTGCCATCCACCCTACTCCACCTATGCCACAGCATAATCCTATGAGCTCAGACAGAGATACAGAGATGATGACTACGGCACTTCGTGTTTACAAAAGAGAAATGCCCGTGATTGTAATGGGCGATTTTAATGATGTTGCCTGGTCTGAGACTACCTCATTGTTCAGAAAGACAAGTACATTACTTGATCCTCGAATAGGTCGTGGTTTTTACAACACATTTAATGCAAAAAATGTGCTCATGCGCTGGCCATTGGATCATTTATTTATTTCTGAGGAGTTTCGTGTAAAGACTTTAAACCGCACAAAGGATATCAAATCTGATCATTTCCCGATGTATACAGAACTTACTTTTGAACCAGAGAAAGCAAAAGAACAAAAAGCTAAAAAACCATCCAAGGAAATCCTAGAGAGAGCACAATCCCAATTAAAAGAACAGCATCTTCTTAATATGGAAATGCCTACAATTTCTAGTGATTAAAGTTTATCTATATTTATAGTCTAACTCACTGTTCATGCGTTTTATTCTATTACTATTTGTATGCTGTATTTGTGTCGTTGCTTGCGATAAAAATCCTCAAGCAAAGGCTGCACTACTTCAAAATCATATTAGGCATCAAGAGGATACTATCGGTTTTGCTCAATATTCATGGCAAATGGATAGTATAATCAGTAGAATGGATGACGCGGATAAACTGCCAAATTCTGAAACCTACAAAGCTGTAATATGCCCACATGATGATTATGGATATGCCGGAGGATTGTATTACAAAACCCTCTCTGGAATAAAAGCCAAAACAATTATCCTTGTGGGCGTAGCTCACAGAGCAAGAAATTTTGATTTACAAGATTGTATCATTTTTGGGAGTTATGATAGTTGGCAATCTCCCGATGGCATTATTCCCGTAAGCAGCCTTAGAGATAAACTCCTCACTAAACTCAATAAAAAAACATACGTCGTGCATGATTCTATGATGCAGTTAGAACATTCTCTAGAAGCTATAACCCCTTTTTTGAAACGTAAAAACCCTGCTCTAGAAATCATACCCATGCTCGTTCCTTACAACACATTCCAAAACATGCAGTTATTTTCTGATGATATAGGAAGTGGTATTGCTGCACTTATGAAGGAAGAGAAGCTTATATATGGTAAAGATATTGCTGTCGTAATTTCTAATGATGCTATACATTACGGTTCTGAGGGCTGGGGAAGCGGTAATCTCGCTCCCTTTGGCACAGACAGTATAGGGACAGCTCAGGCTAGGCAGAAGGATCTTGATATTGTAAAGGAGACGCTGCAGGGAGAACTCACCACAAAGAGGGTTCAAAAGTTCAACGATATAACTATTATGGCTGACGATTATAAGTCTTATAAATGGACTTGGTGTGGTAGATACTCCACTCCTTTCGGCTTACTGCTTGCAAATCGCATAGAGCAACTTACGGGAGCGTCTAATAAAGATGGAAAACTTCCGCACCTCACTGGTACGTTTATAGACTGGCGATCTAGCATACACAATACTCATATTAAGGTTGACGATTTACGCATGGGGCATACCGCACAGGCAGATAGCACGCACTGGGTAGCTTATGTAGGAATGTCTTATCAATAACGTTTTAATGTTTTAAAGATGTTAATTGCTTTTTGTTACGCTTTCGCGAAAGCGTACCTATCCTCAATACTGGCTTTAACATTAATTGTAACTATTTTAACCCGAGCTTAATACTTAAAGGCTCGTCTATCTTGTATCTTACTGATTATGATATACTCAGATAAAACAGAAAACAAGAACAACGCTTTTTTAACAGAAACTATCGAATATCTAGAAAACAAGGGATTCGAAAATATTAAGGCAGATGCCGAAGGTTATGAGTCCCCTATTTCCTTTAAAAGACAGGAAACAGGAAATTCTCTCACTCCAGATATCGTAGCCGAAAAACGCGGTATCAAATACTTTTTTGAAGTGAGTTTAAAAAGTTCGAAACCAAAATTATTAAAATCTAAGTGGTTACTTCTAGACACCTTAACTAGAATGAAAGATTATCGCTTTAGAATCATAACGACCAAAGGACATCTCAGCTTTACAAGAGATATGATTGCAGATACTAATCTCAATAAAGATTTCATTCGCATATAAATTTCAATACAGTACAATCACCTAAAGGGTCTTGCTTATATAAGCAGGACCCTTTTTTATTAACATATTTTAATAGTACTATGGCAACTATTTAGGAGAAAAGAAATGTACATTGAAAAAAATATTTCTTGTGAATAAAAGACTACTCTTCTTTAATAAAATGTTTGGCTTATCTATTGTATCTCTGCTATTTATAGCGTGTGCTGTACATCGCGATAATTATAGAGATAAAGATAATAGTACTTTTTTTGACTCCAATTCTAGAGAATACACGAGCATATTTTCTATAGCCAATGCTGGTGCAGCCTCGAAAGGTCCAAATAGCCAACTAATCGTCTCATTAGAAAAAGAATTTGCATCGTTATCAAAAGAAGATGACTACCTCCTATTTCTAGGAGATAATCTACATAATAGCAATCTAGAGGATAGCCAGGTTTCATCTCAACTAGATGCACAATTATCGTTATCTACATCATTCAAAGGAACTTCATTATTTCTTACTGGAGAGCAAGAATGGAACGAGAGAGGTGTAAAAGGTCTTGAAGATATTGAAACTTACATTGAAGACTTTTATAAGGAAGAAGATCACTTTTTACCTAAAAATGGTTGTCCGCTAGAGGTGATAAGCGTGAATGATGAAATAGAGCTTATACTCATAAACTCACAATGGTATATAGAAGACTGGAGTAAAACGGACGGTATTAATGATAAATGCGAGTTGAAGACAAGAGTACAGTTTAATACCCTTCTCGCTAGTGAGATGCGTAAAGCTCGTCACAAAACAGTGCTTATTGCTATGCACCACCCTTTGTACTCAAATGGTATTTATGGTGGAGAAATCCCGTCTACAGTAGTTTATAAACCTACTTCAGAAAATGCATTTATACCACTCGCAGGAGCATCGTTATCATTTTTAAGATCACAAGGAGGTCTATCTAAGCAAGACCGCTATAATCCTCTTATGAACGAGTTAATGTCTACCATAGAACTGGCTGCATTTGATGTTCCAAAGGTAATTATTGTTTCTGGTCATGAACGCTCATTACAGTATATAGATCACGGAGCTATAAAGCAAGTAATATCAGGAACGGCAAGTAGTATAAAACCTGCTCGTTTGAGCAAGAGAGGACTGTTTACCTCAACAAAACCTGGATACACAGAAGTAAGGATTTATGAAGACAACTCATCATCTGTTCACTTCTTTACATTGCAAAACGGTGCTTTTAAAGAAGCTTTTAGCCAGAGAGCTTTTAAACAACCGGAACCTTTCAACCTTGATTCACTTCCTACGGTGTTTCCTAAAACAGTGAAGGCTTCTGTGTATCCTGCAGAGGCTGTAAAGAAATCTGAGAAGTATGAAAAGTTTTGGGGTAAACATTATCGATACGTGTACGGAGTTGATGTAGAAGCACCCGTTGTACTACTCGACACTCTATACGGAGGACTTACTGTAGAAAGAGCAGGTGGCGGAAACCAGACTAACGGTTTGCGTCTAGTAACAAAAGACGATAAGGAATATAACATGCGAGCCATTGCAAAAGACCCAATCGCCTTTCTTAAATCTGCTGGATACAATGATCTTGATGGAGACAATTATTTTAAAGGAACCGTGCCGGCGAGTATCATCAAAGATTTTTACACCGCTGCACATCCCTATGGCGCCTTTGCTATCCCTAGACTAGCAGGTGCGATAAAATTACCACATACGCATCCTAAATTATTCTATGTCCCTAAGCAAAAGTTACTAGGGGATTTTAATAAAACACATGGTGACCAATTATATATGATAGTCGAAAAACCTGATGGTGATTTTGACGATTCACATATGTTCAAATTTAGTAAGGAGGTAGAAAGCACTCAGGATCTTTTCAAAGAACTACGAGAAGATGATCAAAATCAACTTGATGAAAGAACTTATATAAGAGCTCGCATTTTTGATATGCTCATAGGTGATTGGGATAGACATGAGGATCAATGGCGCTGGGCACAAAGCCAAGTAGATGAGAAAGAAGGAACTACCATATACACTGCTGTCCCTAGAGATCGGGATCAAGTGTTTGCAAAGTTTGATGGTTCATTCCTTACCTCCATGCAAAAGGTAATGAGTGGTTTGAGACAGTTTGGTAATTACGGTCCAGATATTCCATACATAGAACAATTTAGTCAGAGCGCTATTAATCTCGACCGCGCCTTAGTGATGCATTCAGATAAGTCTGTGTGGATAGAAGAGATGAAGTATATCCAGCAAAATATCACACCTGAAGTGGTAAAAAAGGCTTTTAGTGAGGCTCCAATTGAAATTCAAGATGAGATATGGAAAGGTATTCAAACTGATCTTCTCTCACGTAAAGACAACCTAGAGGACATTGTACAGAAGTACTACAAGCACTTTCTAGAGTTTCAAGTGCTCAAGGGAACTGACAAAGATGACCATTTTGATATCCAGAATCTTGCTAATGGTGAGGTACGTGTAACGGGCTATAGAATTAAAGATGGTGAAAAAGGAAACGTATTATTTCATCGTACTTTTAATCCTGTTGATACTAAAGATATCTGGATTTATGGACTTGATGACAAAGATGTATTTGACGTGCAAGGTGAACATAAAAGTGCGATTAACATTGTGCTATCTGGAGGATTAGACAATGATACTTATGATATTAATGGCGGAAATAATGTTACCATATACGATCAAAAATCTACTAAAAATAAGATTGTAGATAAAGGGAATGCGACAAGGCATATAGATGACATTTATGAAAACCGCATTTACGATGCAGAGAGAACACCTAAAAAAGGAGGAAGCTTTGGTCTTGAGGCGGTCTATAATCCAGATGAAGGTTTCTCTCCTAGAATACAATTTGGAAAATCTACTTTAGGATTTGAAAGAAATCCTTTTACTACAAAATTTGAGCTAGATGCTCGCTATATTTCCCTTAACCAAGCAGGTGATGTTAAACTATCATGGCATAAAGCGCACCTTTTTCATGACTGGAATTTCAAAGTTTTTGGACGAGCAACTACTGCAAATTTTACAGAAAACTTTTTCGGAGAAGGTAATAGTTCACTGTTCAACACCACCAACTCTTTTGACGTAAACCGCATTAATATGCAGTATCTCACAGGTGGTATAGGGATGTACTACAATGGAGAATATGGAACTACTTCTGAGATTGACATATCTTATGAAGATATAAACGTGGGACCTCAAAATAATACTAGCATAGTAGATGCTCGTTATTTTGTAGTAACGGGGCTCTATAATTATCATAGTATCGATGATGAGCGATTCCCTACTCGCGGGATGGATGTGGCTATAAGAGGAAGTTTTCTTGATGAAGTAACTAGTACAAATACTGTAGGAGTGCTAGATCCTCGTCTTACGCTTTGGAATGCAATAGATAGATCTCGTTATCTTGTACTTAAAACTAGTATAGCGGGACAGTTGCGCTTTGGAAATGATATACCGTTCTATAAAGCAGCTTCGTTAGGAGCAAATACAGGGTTAAGATCTTATAGGCAAGATCGTTTTATAGGCAAACAAGCGCTTGCAGCTTCGGCAGATCTGGCTTTCCAATTGAAACCTATTAAAACTGCCTTTTTCCCGTTGAGAATAGATATGTATGCAGGTTATGATACAGGAAGAGTCTGGAGCGAACTCAAGGAAAGCAGCACGCTACATTATAGTTATGGTGGTGGTGTTAACCTTTCAACCGCTAACGCTCTTAAAGGAAATATAAGCTATTTTGAAGGTCCTGAAGGTGGAAGACTAGGCTTAGGAATATCACTCGGATTATAATAGACTACTAGTTTTAGAGTTACGCTTTCGCGAAAGCGTGAAAAAGATATTTACACCCTAAAAAAGAATCAAGTCTTAGTCTTCTACAACCTACACAAATTCAAAAATAGTACATATAAAAAATGCTCCCTATTTGGGAGCATTTTTTATGCATTAATGCGAGATTTTAAAGTCTTGCTATTAAGGATTATTACAATCTTACACCAAATCTAAAATCGATTCTCATACCATCTTCACCAGCAAACGCTCCTAGTTGGCCAGATACAGTATCTACCATATTTAACCAGAAACCTCCACCAAAGTCATTGTGCCACTTCTCACTATCTTCTCCATCAAGCCAAACACGACCTACATCTCCTCCACCAAAAACACCTATCTGAATAGGAATTAAGCCTGTAGAAAATCTATTAAAACTATATCTCAAATCTGCCGACCCAGCTAGGGATGATTCTCCTGTAAATCTATTAAATCTATATCCTCTCAAACCAGAATTTGCACCTAATGATGCGGCTTGATAGAACTCATAGTCATCACCTATAAGAACTTGGGCTTGCACAAGTGTTTTAAGGACAAGTTTTCTGTTTTTAGATAGTGCATTGTAGAACCCTAATTTAGGGTTTACATATGCATACATTCTACTACCATCGCTTATATTGCGCTTTGCACCTATTACTGTTGCAAAATCCATCCCTCTCGTAGGGTTAGCTTGGTTATCTGCACTTACATAAGTATAAGCTCCTTCTACACCTATAAAAGATTGCCCTCCAAAGAAATTACTGCGATCTGGTGTAAATAAGCTAGCGTCATCAATCACTCGGCCACCTGTAGGTTCAATTTCAATACGCTCATAATTAAATACAAATCGCAATCTACTACCAAAGGTATTGTCACTCTCTACTCCTATATGAGCGCCTACTTCTCCATTACGAACTCTATTAAAGTCAAGACCTAAATCATCATCGTTATTTACAGTCTCGTTACCAAAACCAAAGAAGTTACGAGAAAAAGCTTCGTTTGTAAACTTCCCTCCTATCAATAAATTCCACTGTCCAAAGGCGTTTGCAAAATTTCCTTCATATTTTAAGCTGAGTGATTCTGTTGCAAATGAGTAGGTACCATTAAGAACGTGCTTGCTGCTGAATGGATCATTCTTAAAACCGTTAGTAGTAAACACATCATTTACTCCTATCAGGAATCCATCATCAGGATTAAAACCTATGGCTGGTAAAATATTATTTGCATAACTCTTTTTCTTTAAAGGGTCATAGGTGTTAAAGGAATAGATATTTGACATTTTGAAACTTGCTCCTCCTTTTTCTTTTATCGTATTAGGAAGCGTCTTATGCTCATAAACCTTGAGGCGACGACCATCTTTTATCTCGTAGATATCGTTGTTTTGTCCTCCTACAATTTTCATTCTTATAGGCGACTTTCCTTCTCCACTTACTTTAAAGCTATCATCATCATCAAGACCGTAAATCCATATCTCCCCAGTCTCATCTGAGTTTATAATGCGATCTACAAAAGGAGTTTGAACTTCTCCATCTTTAATCCTTGATATCTGGACTCTGGTCTCCTTATCGTTACGTGTGATTTCAAAATGATCATCCTTATCTGTTCCTGTAAGTACTACTAGCGAAGCCAGATAATCATAATATTCACCTGCGATGTCAACGATATTACCTCTACGTTCTTTAAGGCTTTTCTTAATCTCATCTACACCTACATCTTGAACTTCAAGAGGCAATTTTGTAAATGCTCTCGCGATATCTTCATCACTGAGGTTATCTTGTATATATTGAGCTTGTGCTATCCAGTCCTTCTTTACAGAATTCTTGGTAAGCGCTCTATCCATCTTAATACCTGCCTCGTTGATCCACTTTACATTTTCTAGATCTCCATCATAATTTTGAAACTGTCTAGACGCTGGAATTAATGTTTTAAGTAATCCTAATATAGCACCATCAAATTTTGAAAAAACCTGATCTCTATCTCTTGGAATAGGCTTGTATATTTTCTTTCCATCACTATCAAAACGTGCCCATCTCCACTGGTCTGCATGACGATCCCAGTCACCTATAAGCATATCAAAAATACGTGCTCGTAAATAGGAGTCTTCATCTACTTGATACTTCTCATCCTTACGTAAGTTTTCATAAAGATCATCTGTACTATCAATACTATCAGGATTTCCAAAAGAAGGAACGTCCAGAAAATCTTCGTCTGGGCGTTCTTCTATAATATATAATTCATTACCGTAATCTGCATTATACTTACCTAATGCATCATGTTTTGGAACATAAATTAAGCTAGGATTTGTGTGATAAATACCCACTGCATCAGAGAGCTCTGCCACAGCAAGAGAAGCATATGGATGTGCAGATGTATAGAAATCTAAGATTAAATCCTCTGTAAATGTATCTCTGAATTCTTCTTGAACAAAAACCTCTTTAAAAGCAACACTTTGCAAGAACTGCACGGCGCTTTTTCTCACTGCTCTTAAATTATAAGCTCTTCCGTCTTTATCTTTTAATCGTAATGATCTTGTCTGGTGACCACCACCTTTACGGTCAACTGTAAATCCGCCCATGAGTGTGTCTAGCGTAGCAACTTTAGCCGTTACTGGAGTTCCGTAAACAGCTCTATAATGATCTCCCCATAGTGACTCATGTACATCTGACACATCTGTATTATTCTGAGCATACACCGTAGCCATTACAGTCTCTGGATATATATCTGGTAGCGAATCTAAATTTACTTCTTTGCGAGGAGCAAAAATTTCCTTTGTATAAAGTAAAGTAGGTTCTCCTTGATTTGCTGCATAAAATCTTACAGATGAAGACTCATCTTCATATACGTCCAGAATAGCAAATCCTTGACCTCCGTAAGAAAACAAACCATCGTCTCCTAAAGCTGCGGCACTGTTCTTTGCTCCTGCTCCACTCACAATCTGTTTTATACCATCATGCTCTATATACTGTATACTGTGCTCGTGACCTGATGCAAAAATCACTTTATCTGTATCTCTCGCAAGTACAGAGATGCGTTGCATTAACTCATTATATTGCTTGTTATAGCGATCTTGAATTGACACTCCACCTTGTGATCTTACTTGAGTGACAAGAGAGGCAAGTACTGGAAGCGGCAGATTGCTTTGTGTAGGATATAACTGCTTTCTTATACCATATTTACCACCATGAATCCCATTTGTATACATAGGGTGGTGCATTGCTACAAGTATTGTCTTTTCGTTATTCTTTTTGAACTCATTTTCTATTTCTAAAAATAAATCAGTTCTATTTCTAATATCGCAATTATCATTTATTGTAGGATGCTTGTCCCAGTCTTCTAGATACCACTGCGTGTCAATGATCATCAACTCTACAGAGTCGCTTATGCTTTTCATTTCAATAGGACATCCATTTTCAGGTTGAAATGCTTCCTTATCATCTAGCGCATCTTCTATATACTTCTCTTGACGCTTTACACCTTCTACGCCATCTGCATACCAATCATGGTTTCCTGGAATAAAAATGGTTTTACCCTTAAAATTTTCGACTGCCGCTACTTGAATATTTAATCTGCGCTCAGCTTCGGCTCTTTCTGGATTATTCTTTGATGGAAGTCCAGCATCATAAATATTGTCACCTAAAAAGATTGCATAATCGTTTTCTGTTTGTGCAGTGTCTATCACTCTCTTAAATGCATCAAGTGCATAAGTGCTACCACCATCCTTATCTCCTCCTGCATCGCCTATAAGATAGAAGGTTTTATGTATACGCTTTCGCGAAAGCGAACTATTATCAAAACGAGAAGGCTCGCTTGACTCATCTGCATATTTAGGAGAATAAGTCGCACAACTACTAAGCAAAATGGCCACTGAGAAGTTAAGAAAACGGTAATATTTGTTCATGTCCTTGTTTTTAATGTACATTAGAGGTCTAACAGGCTTATAGTAACTATGACTGAACTACTAGAAAAGACAGATAGATTTATTTCTGAACTATTTGATAATGAACTACCTAAGACATGTATATATCATAACTATGTCCATACCAAACGAGTACTTAAAAGTACCCAAGAAATAATTGATAATAGTGAAGAAAGTCTTAAAGATGAAGAAAAGCTCATCTTACAGCTTAGCGCACTACTACATGACATAGGGTATGTAGATGGAACCGAAAATCATGAAGCACGCAGTGCCGAAATGGCTGAAACGTTTTTGAAAGAACAGGGCGTTGAGGCTACTATTATAGAAGAGGTGAAAAAAGTGATTCTTGCCACAGACATGCGCGTAGAACCACAAACATACCTAGAACAAGTTTTAAGAGACGCAGATGCTTCACATTTTGCCAAGGATTATTTTCCTGAGGCTAGTGAGTATTTACGTCAAGAATTAAAAATAAAAGGTATTAAAGAGTTTACCACGGAGGAGTGGAATAAGGCAAATATTGAGATGTTCACCATAAAACATCGCTATTACACGCACTATGCCCAAGAAAACTGGAAACCGAAAAAAGATAATAACCTAAACGATCTCACCAAAGCAAGAAAGAAAGCTAAAAAGGCACGTAAAAAGGAAAAACTAAAAGTACAACTTAAAGATGCTAGCCCAGAAAAAGGAATCCAGTCTATGTATCGCATCGCGCTACGCAATCACATTAAATTAAGTGATATTGCAGATACTAAAGCAAACATATTGCTTTCTGTAAATGCGATTGTGATTTCTCTTGCTCTTGCAAACTTGATCCCAAAACTAGAGTCTCCTAGTAATGCTCACCTTATCTATCCAACGGCGGTATTTGTACTTTTTGCCATGATCTCTATGATTATGTCAATCATTGCTACACGACCTAATGTCACAAGGGGTGAGTTTGACAGAGAAGATGTAAAATTGAAAAAGGTGAACCTATTGTTTTTTGGTAATTTTCATAAAATGAAACTTGAAGATTATGAATGGGCAATAGGAGAAATGCTTCAAGACAAAGATTATATCTACTCTGCTCTTACTAAAGACTTATACTTTCTCGGAGTTGTACTCGACAGAAAATATAAGCTCTTAAGAATAACCTATAATATTTTTATGGTGGGTATCATTATATCTGTACTAACGTTTGCTGTGTTTTTTGCTTACAGAGATCAAGCAGTAGAAGTCATGGAGGACGTAGAAAGCCTCACTAATATGGTGACAACACTATTATAAAAAGCAAAACGGGTTCTTTACAGAACCCGTTTTTTTATGCTATCTTAATTTTTTATTTCCTCAATGAGATCTTCATAGGTGTAAAATTCTTTCGTCTCTTTACCTATTACTTTTTTATACAGTATATTAACACGTATAGCCTTAAGACCAGTAACGGCTTGTAAATCTTCTAACTCTAGAATTTCTACCTCGGCACCAAGGTGATTCTTTAATTGTAGGAAATTAATATACCTAAGGTACTCTTGCTCATCTGCTTCTTGTGAATAGACAATAGTGATTTTTCCGGGTTGTGTTATACGCTCTGTTGTACCCTTTATAAAAGCTTTATCTACACGCTTTTTCACTACTTCGTAACGAGCATTATAGGTTCCATCTACATCAAACCTCTTCTCATCCATACGATATCGGACAGATAATGAAGTATTAAACACTAATATCATAGAAGCCACCTCAAGTGGGTGATCCATTTTTTGCGCAAGCGAAAAGTGCTCATTCTCCATTTCGCACATTACCTGAAGCTGCCATAAACGTAAGTTATAAAGATAAATCTTATTAAAGCTATTATGCTTTGTTATAGACTCACCAACATACATATTATGTTCTACCCCATCGGTTTTAAAGAGTTCAAAAAAGTGAGGATACATCATTTGCGCCTCCTTTTGTTTGCGCTGTAATACAGATGCTAGACGTTTATTTAATAACATTACAGACTCATCATAAAACTTACGATGTCGATACACAAGGCCAAGACTATCTTCGATCTGACTTCTATATGCAGTAATTAATTCATTGAGTTCATCACTCTTTTCTAGTAAGTGAGTAAATAACGGTCTGATATTTTCACTCAAGAATTTTAATATCTTTCGTTCACTATCTACCTCTAATTTTTCTTGTGTTCTTTCTAAAAAATCATTTAGATTAAAAATAAGCTGCTCATATATAGGTAGACTTTCATTAGTCTTAGCCGCCTCTAAAATGGCGATGGCATTGTGAAGTTGTAATAAAATATCTTTTTGTGTCGCAGCATTACGAGACTCTGAAGATCCTTTAATATCAATCTGTCCAAATAACGGATAAACATCTTTAAATACAACATCCCTATATTGAACGTTATTATCCCCCTCTATCTGTAATCTTAAATATCGTTTTGCTTCCTTTTCAAATTTCCAGTACACACTTTTATGAATAGATGTACATTCATTTTGAATAATTAGGTCTATTTCATTTTCTTGTTGCTCCTTGTTACGTAATACAGCATCAATAAGATACGGCATTATGTCTGCAAGCTTATTTGCATTTATACTATTAAGCGCTCCTTTATTAGGGGAGGCTAGCTCTAGAATACCTAGTAAAACACCTTTGTGACGTATTGGGGCTAGAATAACACTTTTTATCCCCTGGTCATAAAGATTTTGATACATCTTTATACTCTTATCGCTTTTGTGATGTTTTGCAATATCTGAAACCGCAAAGTAGTCTCCAGTATTAAATACAACATCATAAGACCCTTTACAAAGTATCGTATTACACGACGCTTCTGTATCTCCATATAATAGATAACTACTTATATCCTTAAATGGCACAAGCTCAAAGGCCTCGTCTTCCTTATTATAATTAGAAAAACCTATTTGTAATTCTGGAAGATCAAAAATGGCTTGAAAAATTCTATGGAAGTCATGTGTAAAGTTTATGTCCTCATCTTCATAACGAAGTAAGCCAGACTTAAAATCTGATATTGAAACTTCAGTAGTGGCATCATATAAATTTGCTATCACAAAGCCTTTGAAAATATAACTGTGCGGAGGAAATTTTTCTTTCCACATCTCTATATTATCAAAATTATCTAGCAGTACGTTTACTTCTTCTTCTGTTATTTGAGGTGTTCCTTCCTTACGTTCTATATCTATATAATCCCCATTATAGAGCATTCTATAAAAACGTGTCATACCTAGACCGTCAGGAATTTCATAGTAAAATGGACGTCTGAAGTCTATTTTAAAACCATAATACTGCATTAGGATAATGCTACATCCCATGAGGTAGTAATGGTCTGCATTAAAATTCTTTATCTCTGGAATAAAATTATCACCTGCATTCAGAAGTATATTATCATACCTCTGCGTAGATTGTAGCACAGCCTCTTGAAAAGGCATAGATGCAATTTTTATTTCATTCTGCTGCAGTACTTCTGGAAATAGCTCACTAAGAAGATCATCAATTTGATTCTTATAGCTCCCTATAGTATCTAGATTATTTATTCCTGATTCTAATTCTGGATAGTCAGAAATAATTTCCATTATTTCTGTTGCACGTCTTTTTAATCTTAAATTATCTGAAGTAAGATTGTTTTTATAATGACTCACTAATTTCCCTACACTAAAATGTAATTCTAGTGGAAACTCTTGATCTTTAAAATGTACTCCGCTTTTCATAAAATGGGTCTTCAAAACTCCTCTTCTCTTCTTTATTAATAACTGTAAACCTTATTTTTGTTCTTATAAAAATATGATCTCATGAAACAATTACTAATTCTTGTAATTTTATTCTCTTTATTCTCCTGTGGAGATAATAATAGTACTCCTATAAAAGGTACCGCTGCTGGTATGGCTGATGGTACGTCACTTATCTTAGAGGAATTAGGGCCTAATAATAAACGTATTCCTTTAGACACTGCCGTTGTAAATGCTGGTAAATTCACTTTTACAAAAGCTATAACAGAAGGAACTGGTTTATTAATACTAAGTGAAGCTACAGCTACTAGCCAACTTTTGCTTGTAAAAGATGAGCAACCACTTACTCTAACTCTGTACAAAGATAGCTTATCTAGCTCTTTAGTCACAGGTAGTATAGAAAATGAGTTGTTTAATAATTATCGTAAGACTGCTATGCAGACTAACAAAAAGAGACAACAGCTCATTCAAGACATGCAAAAGGCACAGAGAGAAACAGATGGAATTAAGGTAAACATTATACGTGACCAAATAGCAGCCATGGACACGCAATTTATTACCGATAAAAAAGCAGTAGTTGAGAAAAATACTGACAAAATGGTCTCCGTAATCGCACTATCTGACTTAATAAATGAGAAAGTCTTGAAAATTGAAGAGTCCGAAGCATATTATAATAGTCTTTCTGAGGATATTCAAAACTCTACTGTGGGAGAAAGTGTAGAAAACTATATCGCACAACTCAAGTCACAACGTATCGCTAGCGGACTTGCCAGTATAGGAAATAAAGCTCCTGAGTTTACCGCAAAAACTCCAGAAGGTAAAGAACTTTCACTCTCAGAGACTTTAGGCAAATACACAATCATTGACTTTTGGGCTTCATGGTGTCGCCCTTGCCGTATGGAAAATCCTAATGTTGTAAATGTGTATAATCAATATCATGACAAAGGTCTTAATATTATAAGTGTATCTCTTGATAGACCAGACCAAAAAGAAAGATGGCTACAGGCCATAGAAAAAGATAAAATGGACTGGTATCATGTTTCAAACTTACAGTTTTGGCAGGATCCTATCCCTAGAAGTTATGGAGTACGAGCAATACCTGCGACATTTTTACTAGATGAAAATGGCGTTATTATAGCAAAAGATCTAAGAGGTCCTGCACTAGGAGCAAAAATGAAAGAGCTCCTAGGAGAAATTTAGTTTTATTCTTCACAAACAATTCTAAAAAGCATCGCTCCTATCGCGATGCTTTTTTACATTTACTATAATGTTACTACTACTATTCTCAATATTTATCATAGGGCCACTACTCCCCTTGCTTCCGGCGACACACTGGAGCATACGCTTTTTTGATTTTGTGAGAATTCAAACAGTAGTTATCCAGCTACTTTTGTTGGGAGTTGCATTTATATCTTGGGAGGTCTTCACTGTGACACACATAGTATTTATCGCTGTGATGATAGCGGTTCTTTTATTTCAATTATGGCTCATTAGACCTTACACACCTTTTTATCACAGACGCAAGCCTAAGGCAGAGTTCCATAAAGAACAGCTCACACTCGTTACCGCAAATGTATTACAGACTAACACGAACTACGATAAATTTATAACTATCATAAAGGAGAGCAATCCTCATATATTTATCACCATGGAGTCTGATCAAAAGTGGGATAAAGAAATATCTCAAGCTTTTCCAGAGTATACTCACACCGTAAAAGCTACACTAGATAATTTTTATGGAATGCATGTGTACTCAAAAATTCCGTTTCAATCATCAGAGATTAAATATCTTGTAGAAAAGGACATTCCATCCATACATTGTGAGATAACATATGCAGACCAGCCTTTTAATCTTATAGCAATACACCCTGCTCCTCCTAGTCCATCAGAAAACGAAACTTCAAAAGAACGTGATGCCGAGTTGATGCTCGTAGGTAAGCAATGCAGAGAATCTAAGGACGCAACCGTAGTTTGCGGCGATCTCAATGATGTGGTGTGGTCTAAGACTTCTAGACTTTTTAGCAAAATCACAGGATATCTAGACCCGCGCGTAGGTCGTGGTCTCTATCCGTCCTTTCATGCAAATTACTGGTTACTCAGATTCCCTCTTGACCATTTATTTTATTCAAAAGATCTTCATGTAACAAACATGAAAAGACTGGCATATTTTGGTTCAGATCATTTTGCTATGTACTATAATATAGCATTTCCTATGGTAAATATTGATGTTGCAAATCCTAAAATTACTACAGAGGACAAGGAAAATATTCAGGAGATAATAGGCGATGGGATTCTTTCGGCTAGAGCTTCACAAAATCATTAAGCGGCGGATTATTGTTTTTTCACGCTTTCGCGAAAGCGTAACATTCCCACATTACTTCTTAATATTTACTCAAAATATCTTACTACAGGCGTTAATGATGGTTAAAGCCCTTGTGAACGCCAACAAGCAGAAGTAAATTGAAATCCAACTAAAAAAAAGACATGGATAAGATTACTGAATCACTAAATAATCTCTCAGAAAAACTCTGGGGATGGGTTGAAGCTTTTATAAGAAACTTACCAAACTTAGGAGTCGCTCTTCTAGTATTACTTATTGCTTACTTCGTATCGAGATTTGTAAATAAATACTCTCAAAAGATTGTAAAGCGATACGTACCACAACAATCTATCACAAAACTCATAGGTAGAGCCCTCGCTGTATTTGTAGTACTTGTAGGTATATTTCTCGCCTTAGGTGTATTGAATTTAGACAAAACATTAAATACCTTAATTGCTGGAGCAGGAGTTTCTGGTCTTGTTATAGGTCTGGCCTTACAAGGTGCCCTAGCAAATGGAATTGCGGGGATCATATTATCTTTTAGAAAAAGAGTTAATATAGGAGACTGGATAGAAACTAGTGGATATGTAGGTTTTATAGAGGATATTAAGCTTAACAACTTTAGTATAAGAGAGCCAGATAATAATATTGTTGTAATACCAAATAAAACGATTACTGATAACCCGATGAAAAATTATTCGGTTACAGATCGTATGCGCATCATTATAGAATGTGGTGTAGGTTATGAGTCTGACTTGGAAATGGTAGAAAAACTAACTAAGGATACCATCTCAAGTAAATTTCCTCAAGAAGGTGACAAGGAGGAGGTAGAATTTTTCTACACTGCCTTTGGAGGAAGTTCAATTGACTTTATATGTAGATACTGGGTTGATTGTGTAAATGGAAAGCAAAAACTAACTGCCAAGCACCAAGGAATGCTAGCTATAAAGAAAGCTTTTGATGCCAATGATGTTAATATCCCATTCCCTATTAGAACATTACAATTTGATAATAAATTGCAAATGGCTTCATCTAATGATAGTCAAGAATAGATTTTAAGTAGTGTAAAAAATAAGCCGTTACTTTTTAAAAGTAACGGCTTATTTTTTAAAGTATATAGTGGAGTTTTATGCTCCAAAAGCTTCTGCTACTTTAGCAGAAAGTCTTTTATAAGTTCCATTATCTAATCGCTCACGAATTGCTTCAAAGGCATTTAGAGTCTCTTCTACATCTGTAAGTGTATGTGACGCTGTAGGTATCATTCTAAGTAAAATAAGTCCTTTAGGAATCACTGGATACACTACGATAGAACAAAATACTCCGTGGTTCTCACGTAGATCTTTTACAAGCGCCATTGCTTCTGGTACGCTTCCTTTGAGATATACAGGAGTTACACATGACTGTGTAGTCCCTATATCAAAACCTCTATCTTTAAGACCACCTTGAAGTGCATTTACATTCTCCCATAACTTCTCACGAAGTTCTGGCATTGTGCGTAACATATCAAGACGTTTAAGTGCTCCTACCACAAGTTGCATTTGCAATGACTTTGCAAACATTTGTGATCTTAGGTTATATTTTAAGTAATCAATGATTTCTTGATCTCCCGCAATAAAAGCTCCTGTAGATGCCATAGACTTTGCAAATGTTGCAAAATACACATCAATATCATCTTGTACTCCTTGTTCTTCTCCTGCTCCTGCTCCCGTTGCTCCTAAAGTTCCAAAACCATGTGCATCATCAACAAGTAAACGGAAGTTAAATTTTTTCTTAAGGGCTACTATTTCTTTAAGCTTCCCTTGTTCTCCGCGCATTCCAAAAACACCTTCAGAAATCACAAGAATTCCTCCTCCTGTTTGCTCTGCCATTTTAGTAGCACGCTCAAGATTCTTTTCGATACTTGCCATATCGTTATGCTTGTAGGTAAAACGTTTACCCATATGCAAACGAACACCGTCTATAATACAAGCGTGAGTATCTACGTCATATACGATAATATCATCTTTACCTACTAATGCATCAATAGTAGACATGATACCTTGGTATCCAAAGTTTAAAAGATAGGCAGCTTCTTTTTGTACAAACTCCGCACACTCATTTTGTAGTTGTTCATGCAATGAAGTATGACCAGACATCATACGAGCACCCATAGGGTAAGCCGCACCATAATCTGCTGCTGCTTGCGCATCTACCTCACGTATTTCTGGACGATTTGCAAGACCTAAATAATCATTTACACTCCATGTAATTACTTCCTTTCCTTGGAACTTCATTCGGTTAGAAATAGGTCCTTCTAGTTTAGGAAAAACAAAGTATCCCTCTGCCACTGAAGCCCATTTACCTAATGGCCCCTTATCCTTGTAAATTTTATCAAATAAATCTCTCATATACTTGTTTTGAAAACAGGTGCAAAAGTACACATTTTTGATATTTTGAACAAATACAAAAACAATTGTAATATGATGCCAAAAATCAAAAAGCTCCTACATAGGTAGGAGCTTAAATATACGTAATATTTTAGACGTTTATTTGATGTATTCTATAGTTGCTACAGTCTCTTCATTTTGACTATCAAAAAAACCTTGATCATTCATCCACTTATCAGAAAACACTTTACTCATATAGCGACTTCCGTGATCTGGAAAAATAACCACCACCTTGCTATTCTCGTCAAACTCCCCTTGCGCAGCAAGTTGTTTTACCCCTTGAATAGCAGCACCACTTGTATATCCTACAAAAAGACCTTCTGTAGTAGCAATTTCTCTCGCACTGTGAGCACTCTCTTGATCACTTACTTTTTCAAACTTATCTATTGCATCAAAATCTGTTGCAGAGGGTATTAAGTTTTTCCCTAGCCCTTCTATACGGTACGGATAAATTTCTGCTGCGTCAAACTCACGGGTTTGATGATACTTTTGAATCACAGATCCATAAGCATCTATACCTATAATTTTTATTGCTGGATTTTGTTGCTTTAAAAAACGTGCAGTACCAGATATAGTACCTCCAGTTCCACTACAAGCAATTAAGTGTGTAATGTTACCTTCTGTTTGATTCCAGATTTCTGGTCCTGTAGTGTTAAAGTGAGCGTCTATATTCAACTCATTAAAATACTGATTGATATATACAGAACCCTTATTTTCTTCATGTAAACGCTTTGCCACACTATAATAAGATCTCGGGTCGTCTGCCTTTACATTTGCAGGACATACATACACCTTTGCTCCCATCGCTTTTAAAGCATCAATCTTGTCTGGTGATGATTTTGAGCTTACTGCAAGAATACATTCATACCCTTTAATAATACTTACCATTGCGATACTAAATCCAGTGTTTCCAGATGTAGTTTCAATAATAGTGTCACCAGGTTTAAGAACTCCTGTACGTTCTGCCTCTTCTATAATGTGAAGAGCAATACGATCTTTTGATGAGTGTCCCGGGTTAAAAGCCTCTACCTTTGCGTAAAACTGACCTTCAAAACCTTCTGTAATTTTATTTAACTTGATGAGTGGTGTGTTGCCTACTAGTTGTAACACGTTATCATACACGTTTAAATCCTTATTCATATATCTTGGTTAAAGCGCTGCACAATCCTAAAAAACAGACGTGCAAAACAGAGCAAAAGTAACATAAAAATATGGAACGTGTTTCCTCTACACTAGTTCAATATCATACAGTTATAAACAGCGTGTTACCCACTTACTGAGTAATAGACTCTAAGTCAAGTAAAAAGGCATAATCTTCGGCGATTTCTTTTAATGCTTCAAAACGTCCAGAAGCACCACCATGACCTGCATCCATATTACAATGAAACATGATTTTTGTATCAGCTTGATTCGTTTCTCTTAGTCTCGCTACCCACTTTGCAGGTTCCCAATATTGCACTTGACTATCATGGTATCCTGTGGTAACAAATATATTTGGGTACGCTTTCGCGAAAGCGTTATCATAAGGACTGTAGCTCTTCATATACTCATAGGACTCCTTTTCATTAGGATTGCCCCACTCATCATACTCACCTGTGGTAAGCGGAATGGTATCGTCAAGCATGGTTGTCACAACGTCTACAAAAGGGACTGCCGCAATAATTCCATTATAAAGCTCTGGCGCCATGTTTACAATTGCACCCATCAATAATCCTCCTGCCGAACCTCCGTAAGCATATAAATGACTAGCCGAAGTGTAAGAGTTACTTATCAAATGTTTTGAAACATCAATAAAATCTGTGAACGTATTTCTTTTCTTGAGCAACTTTCCATCCTCATACCACTTTCTTCCTAAATACTCACCTCCTCTTACGTGTGCGATGGCATAAATAAAACCACGATCTAAAAGAGATAATCTTATTGTTGAGAAAGAAGGATCTGTAGTACTACCGTAACTTCCATAGGCATACTGTAACAAAGGAGCTGTACCATCTAGTTGTGTGTCTTTGTGGTAGATTATAGATACTGGAACCTTAACTCCATCTTGAGCTGTTGTCCAGATGCGCTCCATGTTATAATTATCTTTATCAAAGTTTCCGCCTAATACCTCTTGCTCTTTAAGGACCACTTTTTCTTGAGTGACCATATCAAAATCTATAACAGACGCAGGTGTATTAAGCGCATTATAAGCATATCGTAAAATCTGAGTATCAAAATCGATATTTGTGGTAGGATAAGCGTCGTATGTTTCATTATCAAAAGGCAAATAATAGCTTTCTGAATTATCCCATCGCTTGATGTGTATCTTATTCAAACCATTGCTACGCTCACTTACCACAAGAAAATCCTTAAAAATCTCTACATCTTCTAGCAAGGTATCATCTCGATGAGGGATTATGTCTACCCAATTTTCCATTCCAGTAGCAGATACTGGCGTTTTCATGAGTTTAAAGTTGGTCGCCTTATCTTTATTAGTCTGTATATAAAAAGAATCGTCATAATGAGATACTGCGTACTCCAGCCCTCTTGTACGTTCTTGAAAAACCTTAAAATCTGTAGTACCTTCTGCTGCAGATGCAAAGCGAAATTCACTCGTCATCGTACTGTCACAACCTATCATAATGTAATCCTTAGACTTAGATTTAAAAACATAGGTATAAAACGTCTCGTCATTTTCTTGATAAACAAGTTCGTCTTGGCTAGGATCTGTTCCTAAGGTGTGCTTAAATATTTGATTAGATCTCAGGGTTTCTGCGTCTTTTCTAGAATAATAAACCGTTTTATTATCATTTGACCAAACAGCGCCTCCAGTGGTGTTTTTGATTTCAGCTGGATAAATTTCTCCAGTCTTAAGATTTTTAAACCTGATTGTATATTGCCTTCTACTTACCGTGTCTATCCCAAAAGCAGCAATCATATTATCCTCAGATACGGCATAACTAGCTTGACTAAAATAAGAATGCCCTTCTGCCATTTTATTATTATCAAATACAATAATCTCTTCACTATCCAAGGTAGCTTCTTTTCTACAATATAGTGGATAGTCTTTTCCCGTCTCAAAACGACGGTAATACCAGAAACCATTGTGCTTATAAGGTACCGACGAATCATCTTCTTTAATACGACCTTTCATTTCTTCAAAAAGTGATTTCTGAAAGTCCTTTGTATCTGTCTCTTATACACATCTGACGCTGCCGACGAAGAGGATAGTGTAGA
>OJBP01000157.1_pt1 | contig 44820 bp, 54 predicted proteins | sample 1590691 | NCBI WGS metagenome assembly OJBP01 (sample SAMN05416848, study PRJEB24817) | seawater metagenome | isolation source: Sea water | place: Canada:Atlantic | collected 2013-07 | reverse complement strand
CTATCCTCTTCGTCGGCAGCGTCAGATGTGTATAAGAGACAGGTGTTTATGGTGCATTTTATGTGCTCTTCTTAAGGCTTTACCATACCATCCATTTGCATTGCGAAATAACTTAAATCGCTGATGAATAAATATGTCGTGTACGCCAAAATACGCAAGGCCGTAAGCAAAAATACCTAAGCCTATAGGTAGACCTATCCATACGCCTTCATACTGCCACAATAGGAAACAGCCTATCGAAACTAGGGCATAAAAAATAAAGAAGAGATCATTTTTTTCCCACCATGAGTTGTGTTTTTTGTGGTGATGATCTTGATGAAGTGACCATAAAAAGCCGTGCATCACATATTTATGTGTTGCCCAAGCTAGAAATTCCATTACGACGAATGTCATTACAAAAACGAGTATCCAAAGAAATGTTTGCATTAGTATAGGGTAAAATTTAAATGAGGTTTAAACGATATTTCACATAGCTACGAGCCAATAGACTAGCTTTTACATAGTCTGGCACTCGTACACGCGTATTTTTAATTTCGGCAGAAGGCACTTTCTTGAGTTTAGTAAGCAGCTTTTTGTAATATCTAAAAGCAGTGTAAACTCCAAACTTAGCTTCTATAGGTAGTCTGTTGATTCCCGCAAGGCCTTTTGCAAAGTCTTCTTCTATATCTGAAATGATGCTTTGCTTTGAAGCTTCGTCAAGCTCGTGCAGATTTGTATCTGGAAAATAGGTTCTACTTAGTCCTTCAAAATCTGCTTTGAGATCACGTAAGAAGTTTACTTTTTGAAAAGCAGAGCCTAGACTCATGGCGCTTTCCTTAAGAGATTCATACTGCTCCTTATCTCCTTGTACAAAAACGGTAAGGCACATGAGGCCTACTACATCTGCGCTTCCATAGATATACTCTCTGTACTCTGCATCTGTTAGATAATCCGACTTTGTAAGGTCAAGACGCATACTTTTCATAAAAGCATCTATGTGCTCTTGTTCTATAGCAAACTTGTGTGCCGTCTCTTGAAAAGCATTGAGAATAGGGTTTAAGCTTATCTTGTCTTCTAGCGCATTTTTAAGATCTTGATCAAAACGCTCAAAAAGAAGCGCTTTATCATAATCATGAAAAGAATCTACAATCTCATCTGCAAAGCGTACGAAACCATAAATATTGTAAATGTCCTGTCTTATTGACGGAGCAAGCATCTTTGTAGCGCTGGCAAAGGAAGTGCTGTAAGATTGGGTAACAACCTTGGCACAACTTCTGGAAACGGTGTCAAATAATGATTTCATATTAACTTTTAATTTTTGCTATAAGTTGAGATGTTAACTTTCCAGATATAAGAGCTGGTGGTACGCCAGGACCAGGAACCGTTAACTGACCAGTAAAATACAAATTTTTCACTTTCTTACTTCGTAAATTAGGTCTAAGAAATGCAGTTTGTTTTAAGGTGTTTGCCATTCCGTATGCATTGCCTTTAAAGCTATTGTATTCGCTTATAAAATCTTTAACGCAAAAAGATTCATTAAATAATATGTGACTTCTAAAGTCTTGACCAGAAAGACGCTCAAGCCTCTCCATAATTATGTCAAAATATTTATCTCTAAGTGCCTGTGTATCTTCTACTCCAGGTGCTATTGGTATCAAGAAAAATCCATTTTCTTTACCGGTAGGAGCCATAGTTTCATCACTAATAGATGGGAAATTTGCGTAAAATAACGGTTCCTTGGGCCAAGCAAGATCATCATAAATCGTTCTTGCGTGCTCATTAAAATCCGTGTCAAAAAATAAATTATGATGAGCAACTTTTTCAAATTTCTTGTCAAACCCTACATAAAAGAGGAGTGATGAAGGAGCAAAAACTCGACTCTCCCAATATTTTTCTGAATACTGACGATCCGAAGGTTCTAGTAAAGTCTCAGTATGGTGATAGTCTGCGCCACTTACTACGACGTCTGCATTGATCGTTTCTCCATTGACAACGATACCTTTAGTTACTCCGTTTTCTACAATTATTTTTGATGCGCCTGCATCTGTATGCATGGTTACACCTAGACTTTCGGCTAGTGTAATCATTCCTTTTATCACCGAATGCATTCCACCTTTAGGGTGCCAAGTTCCTAAGCCAAAATCTGCATAATTCATAAAGCGATAAAAAGCAGGTGTTTTATCTGGTTTTGCACCAAGAAAGAGCACTGGAAATTCTAAGATAGAAACAAGTTTCTCATTTTTAAATGCTTTACGCACATCATCACTTATCGTTTTGAAAAATTGTGCAACTCGTACAGCAGTCTCCGGTGTTACTAGCTCAAATGGAGAAAGGCCAGGTTTATTTACTACATCATTGATAGCAATGTCATAATTAACCCCTGCTTCTTTGATGAATTTTTTTAATGCTGGTGAGCTGCCCGGTTCTATGCGTTCAAATTCTATAGCAATTTTATCAAGGGTGTCACCTATGGTCACAATCTCATCTGCAAACCAAACATGATATGCAGGATCCAGTTTTTCTAAACTGTAATAATCTGATACTTTCTTTCCAAAATCCCCAAAGAATTTCTCAAAAATGTCTGGCATCCAGTACCAGCTAGGTCCCATATCAAAGGTAAATCCATCACGTTTGAGCTGTCTTGCCCGTCCTCCTAGCGTACTGTTTTTTTCATAAAGGTGAACCTCATTTCCTGCTTTGGCAAGATAACTTGCTGCAGATAGAGAGGAAAATCCAGAACCTATGATTATAATTTTTTTATGCATATGATGGGGTAGACTGTTTTATAACATTTACAAACTCTCTTATGCTAAGCATAATATGAATATTTGAAGGGATTTTTGTTTCATCTATTTTACTAGTCATTGCGCCTAATACGTATAAATCTAATTTCTGATTTTCAAAAACAGCATTAAAATCTTCAAAGTATTGAGGAATCTCACTTTCTAAGGGATTAACAGTGAAGTAAGATGCAAATGATAGATTAGGATGGTTAACTGAAAGATATTTTAAATTTGAAAGCATAATACTTTGTCCTAAGTAAATAACTTTATATCCGTGAGAAACCAATTCGTAATTAAGAAATAATAATCCTAACTCGTGTATTTCATTCTCAGGGAGGAAAAGCGCAAATGTCTTCTCTTTTAACGGTGGGACACTGATTTGCGTTTTTTCAATATTAATAAGAATTTTATGCTTGATGAGATTGAATATAAAATGCTCGTGCGATGGATTTATGGTGTCCGTTTGCCATAACAATCCTATTTCGTGTAGTAATGGTATAAAGACTTCATAAAATATATCTACAAAGGGCTTCGTCTCATTAAGTGCATTGTATGTTTTATGAAATAAATTTTGATCAAAATTCATCATTGCTATTTTAAATGAATTAATAGCATGATTTTCACTAGACTCATTAGATTCAGAAATTAAGCTTGCAACAAGTGCTGCTATTTCTTTTGTAGAGTGACGGGCAATTTTTGAGATTTTGTATTTATGCTCCGTAAGAAACACAACATTAAGTAATTTCTGTAAATCGCTCAGTGCATATGTTCTAATATTGGTATCCGTACGTTGAGGTTCAAGGAGTCCATATCTTTTTTCCCATATACGTATAGTATGTGCCTTAATGCCACTTAGGCCTTCAAGGTCCTTTATACTAAATTTTGTCTTTACAGCATTTTTCATAAAACTCCTTATTTATATGTAAAAGTAGGGAATTAAATTATTTTGTTTAACCTATGAGTATTAAAATTTAAACAAAGTTTATGAAAATGTAATTACGCTTTCGCGAAAGCGAGATAATTTAAGATAGGAATTAGTTTAGTGAACCTACTGAAGCCTTATAGCTTAATGGGTTGTGGAATATCTATGGAAGAATTGTAATAAAAAAAAGAGTTAATCATGTGATTAACTCTCTTTGTACCCGGAATGGGACTTGAACCCACACGCAACTAGTGCACACGGCCCTCAACCGTGCCTGTCTACCAATTTCAGCACCCGGGTAGATAGGTAGCATTTTATCAATGCGGGTGCAAATATAAAATGTTCTTGTGAGACTCTAGAGTGAATCTAAAACTATTTTTAAGGGTTGTTGAATTTAAAGCATAAAAAAACCTTCATCTAGTGATGAAGGTTTATACTCATAAAGTGACCTGGCCGGGGCTCGAACCCGGGACCCTCTCCTTAAAAGGGAGATGCTCTACCAACTGAGCTACCAGGTCATTGCCTCATTGCGGGTGCAAATATACATCTAATTAATTCTTATTTCCAAACCTTTTAAATAAAATTTTCATTCTTTTTTTTAGTTTAATATATACCTTTGTTTTTCAATAAGTTCGCATATGAAATATTTTTTAATGGGGTACATGGGGTCAGGAAAATCAACCATTGGACCACTACTCGCTGAAGCACTTTCTTACAAATTTTTAGATTTTGATACCTATATAGAAGAGGCAGAGGGAAATAGTATCTCAGAAATATTTAAAAATAAAGGTGAAATTTATTTTAGAAAAGCCGAAACAAGACATCTAAAAGCGTTAATTGATGAGAACGATGTCGATATAGTAGTCGCTTTAGGTGGTGGAACACCTTGTTATGGAAACAACTTGGAGCTCATTAAAGAAGCAAATGCAAAGACAATGTACCTTAATTGGAACTTTAAAGTACTTGCAAATAGATTATGGGAGGCAAAAGAGGAGCGCCCATTGATTGCTAGCATGCAATCACTAGAAGATCTAGAAGACTATATAAGAAAGCATTTATTTGAGAGAGGGTTTTATTATAACCAGGCGGATGTTGTGATTAAAGTAGAAACCCAATCACCAGAAGAATTAACTGCTGAAATTTTAAAGAAACTACTCTAAAACAGCAGTGTCGTTGCCTTTTCTAAAGCTGACTTTTACAGATTCATTAAGTGATGTACTTAAAGAGATGCCTTTGAAATCTGCTTTTACGGGGTATTTTTTGTGATTTCTATTTACTAGTACAGCTGTCTTAAATCTCTTTAATGGCACATCAAGAAAATGTTTTACGCCATATACGAGCGTAGTTCCAGAATTGAGAACATCGTCTATAAGAATTACAGATTTGTTTTGGTATTCACTTGCAGGAAGACTCGTTTGTACAGTACCTAGCGGATTTTTCTTATCCATAGTCACTTTACAAAGAATTGTCTTGAGAGGAGATATCTCTGTAAGAACCATAGCGAGACGTTCGGCAAATTTGTAACCGTTATCTGCAATGCCTGCTAGAATCACTTCTTCTTCATTTGCATTGCTTTCGTAGATTTGAAAAGCAATGCGCTTTGTTTTATGAGCTATTGCTTGATGATCTAATATTTTCTCCAGTTTAACTTTCATATCTGTGCTAGCTTATGGGTTAAAGATATTCAATTAACCTACTATTCTTCTTCATCGCTTTTAAAAAAATCGTCATTGTTGTAAATCTCATCAATGCTTCTTCTGTCTTTTTTAGTAGGGCGACCCACTCCTTTTTTACGATAATAATCTTTTGAGTATTTAAGTAATTCTAGTTTCTCAAGATTTTCCTTAGGAGTTTTGTCGCGCACATACATGCCTACTAGTTTTGCACCTAGCCTGCTTTCAGGTAGGTCAAGGACCTCTAGTACGTAAGTGACTTGGTTTTTACGCACAGAAATAGTGTCAGAAGGATATATGTCTCGAGAAGGTTTAATAGAGGTGTTGTTAATTTTGACTTGACCTTTCTTGCAAGCTGCTGTAGCTATCGATCTAGTCTTAAAGTAGCGCACGCACCATAAATATTTGTCTACTCTCATATAAAAAGGGATAAAACCGCGTTAATAAAGGTAAAGTAATGTGCAAAAATACATCAAAATTGTATCTTGCAGTCCTTAAATTAAAATTGATGAAATTAAGAAATTACCTAGGTTTAGCGATAGTTTTATTACTATGTGTTGGTTGTCCTTCTGACGATGATAATGGTGTGGTAGCGGTGCCATTACGTGATAGGGGGGAGCAGTCTATTGAGGATGATGCGTTAATACGCGAATATCTTGAGACACACTTTTACAATTATGAAGAGTTTGAAAATCCCTTAGAAGAATTTGATTATAAAGTACGCTTTGATACTATTGCTGGAGATAATATAGATAAAACTCCTATCATTGATAGACCTGAACTAAGATCACTTACATATACAAGAGTTGATACAGAACAAACCTTGTATATATTATCGGCTAGGCAAGGAGAGAGTGAAAAAGCGCCATCAACATTTGTAGATTCTGTTTTTGCAACAATTGAAGGTGTTAATATTTATGGTGATGTATTTGAATCAGTACCAAATCCTCAGTGGTTTGACTTGCCATTTACCATAGATGGATTTTCTAATGGGCTTGCTGGTTTTAAAGGGGCTAGTTCTGGTCCTGTTGTAAACGGGGATGGAACTACGAGTTATGAAAATTTTGGAATAGGGGCAGCATTTATTCCTAGTGGATTAGCTTATTTTGCACAAAGTAATACAGGCGACCTTTATAGTTCGTTAATATTTACATTTTCAGTTTTTAATGTTAGAGTTACGGATCATGATGGGGACGGTATTAAAAGTTTAGATGAAGATCTCGATGGAAATGGTTTCCTTTTTGATGATGCAGATAATCCAGATAATGACAGTGCAGCAGCATTTCAAGATCCTAATGATGATAATGATGGTGTTCTTACTAAATTAGAGATTATTCGTGATGAAGATGGAAATTTAGTTTCGTTTATTGATACGGATGGAGACGGAATAAATGACCATCTTGATATCGATGATGATGGTGATGGTAGAGATACAATAGATGAAATTGTAATCAATAGTACAACGGGAGTTGTTACATATACAGATACAGACGGAGACGGTATACCTGATTATCTAGATGCAGATAGTTAGAATTTAATTAAGCTTTCGCGAAAACGTAATACACATACTTAAAAGGCACATTGTTCAAACAATGTGCCTTTTTTATTTAAACTGATTTTTGATGCTGAATGAAGTGATTTGAGAAGGTTATCAAAGATGTTAAGTGGTTCGATATGTAGATTATAAACTTCAACATCGAGGCTAGAGATTGAGCATAATACTTGTTTTATATTCCTCTTAAAAATAGGCACAAGGTATACCAAAAAGAAAAACGGGTATTCCCATAAAGAATACCCGATTTTAAAAGCTATAATTTTTTAAAGCTAGTTCCCTCCATCAAGAGAGTACGATAAACTTAAAATCCATTGCGATGGTCTTGCATCTACTTTAAAGCCTACACTATTATCTTCAGCCTGTGCTTCTGTTACAATGGTATTGTCTGTAAATGCTCCTTCATATCTCACATCAATTCCTAGCTTACCAAATGAAAGCCCTGCACCTAGTTGGTAGCCTACAGTAAATGAATTTTCTGGATCTTCAAAATCAATGTCTATCCCGTCAAATTCATCATCTATAATGTACTGAAAAGAAGGTCCAGCTTTCACATTTAAAGGGCCTATAACATTGAAACCTACGAGTACTGGAATGTCAATTTTTGACAATTCATAATCAATACTATTTGAACCCGAGATATTGCTCTGATATTCTGTGTTGATTTTTGTGTAAAGTAACTCTGGCTGTATGAAGATACCGGCAAACACTGCCTTATAATAAATACCAGCGTGAAAGCCAGACTTATTTTCCTTGTCAAAAGTACTCTCGGCAAATTCTGAGGTAAACTCTAGATCTCCTACAGAGCCATAATTGAGTCCGCCCTTGATTCCGAAGCCAGCGCTTTGGCTAAATGCAGTCATACCTGATAAGAGTAATACTGCTACAATGATTTTTTTCATAATTGAAGTTTTATTGATTAATAAAGAGACAAATAAAAAGGCAGTATGTTACAATCATACTGCCTATGTCTTTTATGTAAACGGTTGTGTTGTTTGATTATTTTCTAGCAACTACTTTTTCTACAGCCTTTACAATAGCATCTGCATTAAGCCCGTACTTTTCCATAAGTTGTGCTGGCGTCCCACTTTCACCAAAGGTATCTGCTGTCGCAACATACTCTTGTGGCACAGGGTGAGTAAGAGATAACTCTCTTGCTACACTTTCTCCTAGACCTCCTAAAAAGTTATGCTCCTCTGCAGTTACCACGCATCCAGTCTTTTTTACAGACTTGATGATTGCCTCTGCGTCTAGAGGTTTGATAGTGTGTATATTGATTACATCTGCTGTGATACCTTTTTCATTAAGTACTTTGCAAGCCTCAAGCGCTTCCCATACTAGGTGGCCAGTCGCAACAATAGTTACATCATTACCTTCTTGTAATTGTACTGCTTTCCCTATTTCAAATTTTTGATCTTCTGGAGTGAAGTTAGCTACTACTGGACGTCCAAAACGTAAATAAACTGGCCCTACGTGATCTGCAAGAGCTATAGTAGCCGCTTTGGTCTGGTTATAATCACACGTATTTATTACTGTCATCCCTGGTAACATCTTCATGAGTCCGATGTCTTCAAGAATTTGGTGCGTAGCACCATCTTCACCTAAGGTAAGACCTGCGTGAGATGCACATATTTTTACATTTTTATCAGAATATGCGATAGACTGTCTAATCTGGTCATAAACACGACCCGTAGAGAAGTTTGCAAAAGTTCCTGTAAAAGGAATTTTGCCACCTATTGTTAGTCCTGCGGCGATACCCATCATATTGGCTTCGGCAATTCCTATTTGGAAAAAACGTTCAGGATTTTCATCTATAAACGTCTGTATTTTTAGAGAACCTATAAGATCTGCACAAAGAGAAACCACATTAGGATTTGTTCTTCCTAATTCTGTCATTCCTGCTCCAAAACCTGATCTTGTATCCTTACTGCCTGTATTTTCGTATGTTTTCATTGTAATGATTTTTGGTACGCTTTCGCGAAAGCGTAATAAGAAAAAGGTTTAGTAGTCGCCTAAAGTTTCTGGATTCTGTGCTAGAGCACTCGCGAGTTGCTCATCATTAGGAGCTTTACCATGCCACGCGTGTGTGCCCATCATAAAGTCTACACCATTACCCATGATTGTGTGTAATAATACACAAACTGGTTTTCCGTTTCCAGAAAGATCTTTGGCTTGATTCATACCTTTTACAATAGCTTCTACATCATTTCCTTGCTCGATATCAAGAACAATCCACCCAAAAGCTTCAAACTTTGCACGCACACTTCCCATATTTAAAACGTGGTCTGTGCTACCATCTATCTGCTGACCGTTAAGATCTACGGTAGCTATAATATTATCAACCTTTTTTGCCGAAGCATACATAATTGCTTCCCAGTTTTGACCTTCTTGCAATTCACCATCTCCCATTAAGGTATAGATAGTGTGGTTGTCTTTGTTAAGTTTTTTTGCTTGAGCTGCACCTACCGCAACACTTAATCCTTGACCTAGTGATCCAGAGGCGATACGCACTCCAGGAAGCCCTTCATGTGTAGTAGGGTGTCCTTGTAGTCTAGAGTTGAGTAGTCTAAAAGTATTAAGCTCTTCGACTGGGAAATATCCAGAACGAGCTAATACACTATAAAAAACTGGAGAGATATGCCCGTTTGAAAGGAAGAAGAGGTCTTCTCCTATACCGTCCATATCAAATCCTTCTTTGCGTTCCATAAGCTCTTGATAGAGAACCGAAATAAATTCGGCACATCCTAATGATCCGCCTGGGTGTCCAGAACTTACTTTGTGTACTTGTCGTACGATATCTCTACGCACTTGGGTTACAAATGCTTCTAGCTTCTCTATGTCTGCCATATTGTTGAATTTATTATGTAAAAATAAGCATATAAAAAAGTCCTACCATCGAGATTGCTCAAGATTGTAGGACTTCTTTGATTTTTGCGAAATATTGAATTTAAACTGCGTTATGCAATTACATCCATATTATCAGAAAGTGTACCTATAAATTTTGTGATAGGTCCTTTAACCATCATTGCCATCATGGCGTTAAATTCTCCTTCAAAGTGAAGTTGTACCTCAGTTTTATCTGCTGCTAGTTCTTTAATATCTGCAGTAAGTTGGAAAGGTATTTTGTCACTTGCGGCTCCTAGTACTACTTTACTATGAGGAATTCCTTCCTTAAGATCTAGTACTATTTCTGGCATTCCTTTAAGTCCAAAAAGGAAACGTGTGTCGCTTATCTTTTCAAACTTTGTGTTTTCTGGCATTAATTTTTCAAAGTTCTCAATGTTCATTAAGAAGTTATAAACTTCTTCTTGTGACTTGTTGAGCGTCTTTACAGGGCTTTCTAAATTCATTTAGGTTTTTTTAATATTATTTTTCCCAGGTTGACGGGCTCTTACGCCAGTTTTCTAGCGTTTCTTGTTGTGCTTCGGTAATAAAATTTGTGTCCCTAGCTTGTAGTAGTAAATGAGAGTAATCACTAAGTGTGTTTAGTGTAACTCCAGCTTCTTCAAAATTCTGAGTAGCGGTATCAAAACCGTAGGTAAAGATGGCAAGCATCCCTTTTACCGTCATGTTAGAATTTTTAAGAGCTTCTACTGCCATAAGGCTACTCTTACCTGTACTTATAAGATCTTCTATCACCACAACAGTGCTGTTAGGTTCTAAGTGACCTTCTATCTGGTTTTTACGTCCGTGCTTCTTAGGCTCTGGACGTACATAAGCAAATGGTACGTTGAGATAATCTGCAACAAGCATACCAATACCTATGGCTCCTGTAGCAACACCCACAATAGCATCTGGCTTGCCGTAGATGTTTTCTACTTGCTTTGCCATTTCTTGATGAATGTAGTTCCTAATAGGAGGGTACGATAGAGTGATGCGGTTATCACAATAAATTGGGGATTGCCAACCAGAAGCCCATGTAAAAGGTTCTTGCGGTTGTAATTTTATTGCATTAATTTGCAAAAGCAATTCGGCAGTTTTTTTTGCCGTTTCTTTGTCTAAAATCATAATGCAAATGTATAAAGTTTTTGTGAATGATATTCCTATTATTCTATCTACAGAAAAGGTAATAGGGAAGAACTATAAAACCATCTCCATAAAGAAGGTCAAGATCAAGAAATTGATCAAGAAATTATATGATGGAGAACAGTTATATATTAACCTCTACCACCCTAAGGAAGAGAAGTTACTCAAGCACCTGCGCAAGAAACTCAAACTTGTAATAGCGGGCGGCGGACTCGTATATAATGATAAAAAAGAAATTCTTTTTATACATCGTAACGGTCGCTGGGACTTACCTAAAGGTAAAATCGAGAAAAAAGAAGATATAGAAGACTGTGCTATTAGAGAAGTAGAGGAGGAGACTGGTGTGACTGGTCTTACTATTAAAAAGCCTCTGGAAATTACTTACCACGTTTTTAAACGTAATGGAGAGTTCCGTCTTAAGGAGACCTTCTGGTTTGAAATGCACACAAGCTGCACAGACGAGCTAGTGCCGCAAGCAAAGGAAGGTATTAAGAAAGCCAAGTGGCTCAACTTTGAAAAATCACAGAAAGCGCTTGATAAATCTTACGAAAATATCAAGCTTATCTTTCCTAAAGAATATTTAATTAAGCATCCTAACGATAGGGTAGCGTAGGTGTGCCTTCTCATAACTAGAAGATTTTTTATGAATCCAGTCTAGCTGAGCGTACCAATTATTTGCAAAATCAGGATTTAACGACTTCTTGAGATTAAACTCTATTCTAATTTTAGGGTGGGTCTCAAGAAATTGTTGAGCCTTATCTTCCCATACGTATGGCGAGAAGCCTTCCTTCTGTTGTAATATGGTGTCAAAAAAGTTCCAGTTAAAGAAACTATCTGTCGCCTCTGGCTCTAGCGTTTCTAGAATGTAGCGTATTCCTTTCTGGTCTGTAGGCACTATATAACCACCTCTTGGTATGGTAACTTCTTCTTCAGAAGTTTTTAAACTGGTGTTGTAATGTAAATAATGACCTTCATAAGGGCTATTTCGAGTTTCATAGGTGTCTATATGATATACTTGAGCTACAAATGTCGTGTCCTTTTTAAGCTGATCAAATTTAATGTCATTTGCCTTTAAAATAAGCGCAACATCTCTGTAACCTCTGGGGATTACATAAGCTTTTGGTATCGTTACCTCCTTTGTAGGCTTAAAATAATCGTAGTAAGTAACTTTCTTGGTAAAGGGTTTATTAACGTCATATTTAAGACGTTCCTTTCCTGTTAATTCACTAGGTTGCATCTTTCCTTCATAGCCTAAGAAGTCTAGGGTTGTGGTTTTGGTCGTGTCTAGAGCAAATTGTACGGGATAGGTTTCCGCTTTCGCGAAAGCGTTAAAAGCACCTTCACGCATTTCTTTAATTTTCGTGCCGTTCTCGGCAGTGATTTTTAAGATGCTTTTCATCAATTCGTACGTTCCTTCTACTCTAGGTTTGTATGGTTTAAGCATGTGCGTTTCTACCATAAGCCCTATAGTATTCCATAGCGAGGTAAAACCCGTCGAGTAGCGTGGGTAATCCATAAATTGGCTAAAACCTTTTTCTGGAGTGCTATTAAAGACGTTCACATAAGGAGTAATCTCCCAGTCTTTTGTCTTAAGGTCTTCCTCTAGCATAGGCTGGAACTCATCATGCACGTAGTCACCTAATGCTCCTCCTAGTTTGTTGTGTTGTGTAAAGAGATGTGTGAGCGTGTATTGATAATCTGCGCCATTGCTTACGTGATTATCTATAAAAACATCTGGCTCAATCATGTGATAAATTTCTGCAAAAGCGGCAGCATTTTTTGTGTCACGCTTTATAAAGTCACGGTTAAGATCATAGTTTTGAGCATTTCCTCGGAAACCATATTCTTTTGGTCCGTTTTGATTGGTTCTCGTCCCGCTATTACGGTTAAGAGCGCCACCTACATTATAAATTGCAATCGCACTTACCCATGTGTTTTCTGGAGCTTCTATCTTTCCTTGTGCAAGATCTCGCATGAGCATCATGGTAGCATCGATCCCGTCTGACTCGCCAGGGTGAATACCATTATTAATGAGAATACGACGCACATCTTTATCATCAGAAAACTCACTGTCAAAACTTCGATTAGGATTAAAAGTAACTAGCGTGAGCGGTTCGCCAGCATCTGTCGTGCCTACTTCATAGGTTTTAATAGAGCGATACGCAGTATCGAGATCCTTATAAAAAGCGATGACTTCTTGGTAGGTTGGCGTTTCTGTACCTCCGCTTTTTTCAAAGCGCGTAGTAAAGTCTTTATTTTTTGGATTATCTTTTGTGTCACCACAACTTATGATAATGGCGAGTAGTAGGGGTAAAAAAAGTCTTTTCATTTGGTTGTACTTGAAGTGTGAAGATACAAATTGGCTCAAAAATAAAAAGTAAGTTATTTTTGGATGTATAGTGTTTGAGTTACGCTTTCGCGAAAGCGTAAAAAAATTAAAAGAAAGGAGTGTACTGCAAGACTCTGAAGTCTATAGTATTGAAATGTGGATTCTCTTTTTTAAGTTGTTTGTAAAGCGCAAGACTGCCCACGGCTCTATTTGCCGCTCCAGATGGTGCAGTGAGAGAAACCGTTTTAATAGTGCGTCCTTGCCATTGAAACTGATGAACTCGTGGTACTTCGCTACTTACCACTTTCAACTTTACATCCTGTTCTTTGCAAGCTTTCCTAAAGAAATACTCAGGGCCGTTTTTACTATTTCCTCCTGTGAATAATAGTGTTTCCACTTTTGGAGATTTGCTCAAGTAACCGAAAATATCTCTAAGCGTCACATTAGTCATCCCAATATCTGAGGCGTCTATTTTAATGCGTTCTGAGGAAGCGACAATATCACAAACACCGATATTACGAGATATGAGAAAATCTTTGCGCTCTTGAATGGCTTGCTCTGTAGTTTCAAAAGTAAGATTGAGATTGAAAATCTTATTTAAAATAGGCCATAGTTGCCCATCGATACTGCCGTAGCAAAAGTTTACATCTCCCGTTTTAAGAGTGCCTTCTGTAAATCTAGGAGGAGGAAGTGTGCCTACAATGAGTTTTGTGGCGTTCTCAATATTAAACGGTGGATAAGGATGTGTATGTTTAAAAACAGACATTATGATTGTGTCGCAGCAACAAGTCTTTCTACTTCTATAAAAGTGTTTTTGTGTAGTTTTCTATTGGGTGTAGTAAGGTTCAAAAACTCTTCTTGCATCTCGTGTAGCACTTCTAGCGCTTTAGATTGCATCTTACTTTCAATATAAAATTTTGAGAGTTGCACGCGTTCAGGATAATTAGAATATCGCTGATCTATTTTTTTGAGGATAACTTCTGCTTCTTCGTCCTTACCAGTTTTTGATAAGGCGAGCCCATATTTAAACTGTGCTTGTGATTTTTCAAAATCTGAGACGGTGCTCATTTTCTCACCTATGGCAATTACTTCATCATACTTTTCTTGCTCAAAAAGAGCAAGTAGTAATTGTGTATTTGCGTAGTAATCGTTTTTCTGACTTCCTTTTAAAACACTATTGTATTGAATCGCTGCCTCTTTAAAGTTGCCTATCGCAAGTAATGCATCGCCTAGCTCCACACGATTAGAATACGTGTCAGAAAATTCTACTTTCTTTTCTAGTTGGCTTATCTTTTTAGTAGGGTTAATAACCGCTGTAAATTCCTTTTGAACGACAGCAACATCCTTTTTATTGAAAATCTGAGCGATTACATATACTAGGCAGCCTATGGCAGGCAATAGGAGGATAGCAAAGTACCAGTAAAAACTATTTTTATTCTTGTAAACGTGGTAAGCACATGCCAGTTGTAGCGCAATAAGAATGTAATACGTCATAGTGATACTTTTTATTTATAAAGATAGTATAGGCAGATGATTAACAGAATTTTAAAATAGGTTCTTTTTGAAAAATGCTACCTTGAGAAGAACTAAAATTATGGATATGGGAAGAGGAGATAAAAAATCAAGAAGAGGAAAAATAAGCCGCGGAACTTTTGGCGCAAAAAGAAGAAAAAAAGGAAGAAAGAAAGCTAAGGATGCTGCGAAAATGCAGAAGGTTTAACCTTTTGCTTTTAGTCTTTTTAAAATGCGTAGCTGTTTTTTGTCTACCTTTTTTCTAAGCATATTTCCAGAACAGAGACCGGTTGTATGTGCATTTTTATCATCTACCAGTTGTGGAAATCTATCATTAAAATGCGAACTAGCTCTTGTATACACTAAGTAAGTCAAACCTTCATTAAAGTTATAGCCACAGCTACTCCCAAAAGCTTCAGAAACTATCTCAATAGTGCTTTTAGAAAAAGAACCCTTGTAATGATGGATAATTTCAAAGGTATAAAGCACGGGATCCCCGCTACTGCGCTTGCGTGCTTTATTAAGTGCTACTTTTTTGATAAGATTACCACTAAAAACGACATCAGCGCGTTCGTACTTTTCTGTAATTTCTTCTTTTTTTGAAACTCTTGGGTCTTTTGCACAGGTGCAAGCAACTGCTGGTACACAAGTGAGAACAAACAGCGCTATAATTAGTGATCTAAGCATCGATTACCTTGTAAATACAAATTCGTTTTTATCTTCATTAGACTCCTCTGCGCTGTATGCGTAGCCGTCATAATCAAATCCTTTAAGATCTTCTATGCTGTTTACATCTTTATCAATAATATAACGTACCATCGAGCCTCGTGCTTTCTTTGCGTAAAAAGCAATAATCTTTAGCTTGCCATTTTTAAAGTCTTTAAAAATAGGTGTGATTACTGGAACCTTAAGTTTTTTAGGTTGTACTGCTTTGAAGTATTCTTGGCTCGCAAGATTTACAAAAAGCTCATCATCTTCTAGTTCCTCATTAAGACGATTAGTTAGTGTGTCTCCCCAAAACTCATATAAGTTCTTAGTGTTGTAGTATTCTAGCTTAGTTCCCATCTCAAGACGGTAAGCCTGCATTAAATCTAGTGGGCGTAATATTCCATACATACCACTTAAGATCCTTAGCGTGTCTTGAAGTTTGTCTAATTTTTCTGTTGGGATCGTGTAAGCATCAAGACCTGTGTAAACATCACCATCAAAAGTATAAACCGCTGGTCGCGCATTACTTTTTGTAAATGGTGTTGTGAAATCTTGATAACGCTGGTAGTTTAAATCTGCCAGTTTCTCACTAATGTGCATTAAATCTTGAATCTCTTTCTTTGTAGTATTTGAGAGTTTACTATTAAGCTTTTCTGCCTCTTCAAGAAACTGCGGTTGCGTAGCTCTAGTGGTTGGGAGTTTTGATTCAAAATTGAGTGACTTTGCTGGAGAAACAACGATTTTCATAAGTAATTTTCTTTGACATCAAAGTTAGCAATTATGTGCATTACACACAGTAGTTGCTATTGTTTTTGACTATGGCGGGATTGAATAAGGGTAATGGTCAGTGAGATGGGAAATTGAAATTATCTGTTTTACACAACATCCCTCTAAATCTCCATTCAAAGGGAGACTTCTAGCTCCTTTCCTTTGGAGGGAAGGTTGGGGTGGGATGTTGAGGTAGGAGTTGAGTATTTGTAAATAATTGATAAACTAGATTATTAATTGGTTGCTTCTAGGCTTCTGAGTTTTTCAAGAACCTTAGAATCATTATCTAATTCTAGTGCTTTGGTATAATAGTTTATTGCTGGAATGGTATCCTGTTGCGAGAGATAAAAGTCTGCAAGATTATTGTGGGCATTTGCGCTATTTGGATAATACTCGATAGCTAATTTGTAGGTTTCGATGGCTTGTTCAGGTTGTTTATGAAAACTAAGCATTGAATAGGCATACTCACTCAACCAATTTTGTTCAGGTTTAAGTTCATAACCTAATTGACTTGAAACCTTTTTGAAGTGATTTTTGGTTAACGTTGCAAAATGATCATCTTCAGATTTAGGAAAGTAATATTTGCTGCGGTATTTGTGTTCTTCCTTAAACTCATACCAAGAATAGAAAAACCGTAAGGCATCCATAGTAGCTAGATAAGCAGTGCTTCCATGAGTGTCTTTGTCATAATATTTCCATTTCATATTTAAGTCTGTATCCATTTGCTCTATTTGTCTCACTAGTTCAAGTGAATGACGGACATATTTATTTGCAGAAATCGTATCTGTTTTAATACTCTCTAAAGTGCTTCCATAAGTTGCTGTGTTTGCAATAGCGATATAAAGGTTCTTATTTTTTAAGTCTTTTTGCTTTAAGCTGTATTTCGAATTTTTAAGAAATATTTCATTGTCAAAATGCAAGCTGCCGTCAATCATAAGATAATTATCAAACATTTCTGGCTGTGTTGTAAGCGCGTTCATTACAGCTAGACCAGCAAATGAATGACCAATAAGAGTTCTGTGTTGAGATCCGGCATATTTTTTCTCTATATATGGAAAAAGCTCGGTTTTTATAAATTGTAGAAATTTATCTCCACCACCAAATTTTTCAGGCCTCCCATCTGTTGTTGGCGAAAAATCCATCATTCTGCTATTATTATCGATGTTATCAATAGCAACCACAATCATTTCTGGAAGTATTTCTGTGCCATTCATTTCGCTGTATTGCTTCAACATACCTACGAAAGGGACGAATGGATACCTGCCATCTAAAAGATAAACTACTGGATATTGCTGTTTCTTTCTCTTAGGATCTCTAGCACTCTCTGGAAGGTAAATAGCAAGTGTTCTTTCTTGTCCAAGTACATTTGACTCTATGCGATCTATGATTCCTATTTGAATCACATCGTCTTGATTAGAGCTATTATGCTCAACCTCTGAAGTTTTCTCTGCATTCTGGCAAGAAACTATACTGATAACTATGGTTAAGAGTAATATTTTTTTAAAACTCAACATCAAATTTTTTTATCTAGACATCATGTTCTTAGTACAATGGCTAATAATTACAATCATCAATATACAAGCTTTCACCTCACAACACTCTTTAAACCATATTTTTAAATAACAGATTTGTCAACAGTAACCATAAAAAAAGCGAGTCATTGTTTTTAAACAATGACTCGCTTTTAATGTAATTATGAGTTTGTAGTATCAGCTTTCGCGAAAGCGTAGTCCAACTATTGCTCCTTACTGTGCGTAGCATAAGATCGCCACTTATCTATACAGCCCGTCATGTCTTCTGGTACTGGGGTTTCAAAACGTTTGTATTCTCCGGTAGTAGGGTGTACAAAACCTAATGTTTTTGCATGCAGTGCCTGGCGTGGTAAAATCTTAAAGCAGTTATCTACAAACTGTTTATACTTAGTAAACGTCGTTCCTTTTAAGATAGCATTACCACCATAACGCTCATCGTTAAATAAGGTGTGTCCTATGTGCTTCATGTGCACACGTATCTGGTGCGTACGTCCTGTCTCAAGCTTACAGCTCACAAGTGTTACATAGCCTAGACGCTCTATTACTTTGTAATGAGTAACAGCTGGTTTTCCTTGGTCTTCTTCGTCGCCGTAAAAAACGGTGTTTTGTAACCTGTTTTTAGGGTGACGACCTATATTTCCTTCTATCGTTCCTTCGTCTTCTGTTACATTACCCCATACGATAGCAACATATTCTCTCTCTGTCGTTTTATTAAAAAACTGCTTAGAGAGGTGGGTCATTGCTTGCTCCGTTTTGGCAACCACAAGTAAACCACTAGTGTCTTTATCGATACGGTGTACAAGTCCTGGTCTATCACTAGAGTTGTTAGGCAGGTTGTCTACGTGGTGGATAAGAGCGTTAATAAGCGTTCCGGAGTAATTGCCGTGACCTGGGTGAACCACCATTCCTGCAGGTTTGTTGACTACCATAAGTTGGTCGTCTTCATAAACCACATCGATATCAATATCTTCTGGAGTGAGTAAAAACTCATGCGGTGGGTGCTCAAACATGGCACGCACAACATCTCCTGCTTTTACTTTATAATTTTGTTTTACAACAATATTATTTACTTGAATGCTGCCGTTTTTGGCAGCTTTCTGGATTTTATTACGGGTAGCATTTTCTACAAAATTCATTAAGAATTTATCTACGCGTAATGGTTCTTGACCTTTACTAGCAGTAAAACTGTAGTGCTCGTAAAGTTCGTCGTCTTGAGGTTCTGGACCTATAAATTGTTCTTCGTTCATTATTTAGTTTTCGTCTGATGAGTCATCAGAAATAGCGTCGCGGTAGTCACCTTTACCATTACCTAATACTAGGTCGATAACAGAAGTTTTTTCTAGTCTATCTCCAGCTTTCACTCTCTTTCCTTTGTGTCTTATATCTCTTACTTCGTCTTTTCCTATCCAGTCTACATAGGTTACTTTTCCTATCTCAAATCCTAGTGCCTTTAATGAAGGTTCTGCCTGGCGGCGTGTTTTACCTACAATAGGAGGGATGGTCATTTTTTGATAACCAGATGGGTTGAGTACTAAGTATATCTGTCTGTTTTCTTTTACAAATTTTCCAGCATTAGGCTCTTGATCAATCACAGAATACTTAGGATAATCAGGATTAAAATTTGCACTGTCAATAATAAAGTAACGTAGGTCTGCATTTTCTAGTTCTTGAGAGACTAGATCAAGCGTCATCCCTTTTACATTAGGCACTGCAATGCGCTCATCGTGATTTGTGGTGCTTCCTAACCACCATCTAGTAACAAATACTAATGCGATGATGATGATGATAGCAAGTACAATTTGTTTTACAAATGCTTTGCTGACTAGAAATTTTAAAAGACTCATAGATGGGTTATGGTTAAGGGTGCAAATATATAAAATAGATAGCCTATTTGGTGTAGGTATGATTATACCTATTTTTACATTAACGTTAACGAGACAGATTTAGTTTTGTCTTTTCAAATTTTCACGAAAGTGCAGAAAAAAAATATCGCCGTTTTAATGGGTGGCTACAGTAGCGAGTACCAAATATCGCTTAACAGTGGTGCCACCGTAGTTGCTTCTTTAGATAAAGAAAAATACCAAGTGTATGCCGTGCATATCCTTAAGGAGGGATGGTTTTGTGTGATAGATGGCGAGCGATTTGCAATAGATAAAGGCGATTTTAGCTTTATTGACGCTTTCGCGAAAAAGGTAACATTCCAAGCTTGTTACAATACCATACACGGAACGCCAGGCGAGGACGGAAAACTACAAGCCTACCTAGAATTACTAGGAATCCCACAGACGAGTTGTGACTTTTATGAAAGCGCAATGACGTTTAATAAGCGCGACACACTAAGCGTGTTAAGTTCATACGGCGTGCCAATGGCGCAATCTGTGTACGTAAATAAAGGCGATGTGATAGACATGCCCTTTAAAAATTCGCTAGCCTTAAAAGTGGGGTATCCATGTTTTGTAAAGCCTAACCGTGCAGGATCTAGTTACGGCGTGAGTAAAGTATATAAAGAAGGAGATCTCGAGCAAGCTCTAGAGCATGCGTTCTCAGAAGATAGCCAAGTGCTGATAGAATCTTTTTTAAGCGGTACAGAGGTGTCTGTAGGCGTGTATAATTTTGGTGGAGAGACACAAGTATTGCCTGCTTGTGAGATTGTACCAGATGGAGACTTTTTTAGTCTAGAGGCAAAATATTCTGGAAAATCACAAGAAATTGTGCCCGCACGACTCTCCGAAAAAGAGACAAATGAAGTGCAAGGACTTACAAAAGGGATTTATGATCTCTTGAGTTTAAAAGGAATCTGTCGCATAGATTTTATCTTTCACGAGGGTAAACCGCATTTTGTTGAGGTAAATACTAATCCTGGATTATCAAAGGAAAGTATCATCCCAAGAGAATTTAAAGCAGCAGGATCATCACTTGCAGAAGTTTTTGGTGAAGCCATTGAACATTGTATAGAACGAGCGCAAGCATAGAAAGCGTTACTAGTAATTAAAAGAATACCATATTAAGCTATAGATTATGATAAGAAAAGCAGTATTTCCTGGAAGTTTTGACCCTATTACTCTTGGGCATTATGATATTATAGAAAGAGGCTTGACCTTATTTGATGAGGTAATACTTGCTATAGGTGTCAACTCAGATAAAAAATATATGTTCTCTTTAGAGCAGCGCAAGCAATTTTTAGAAGATACTTTTAAAGATGAGCCGCGTATTAAAGTAATGACTTATAAAGGTCTTACTATAGACTTCTGTAAGGAGCAAGAAAGCGAATTCATACTAAGAGGACTGCGTAATCCTGGCGATTTTGAGTTTGAAAAAGCAATAGCTCATACTAATAGAAAATTATCTGGTATCGAGACCGTATTCTTACTTACCAGCTCTGGTAAGAGTTATATCTCTTCATCTATTGTGCGCGATGTTATCCGTAACGGTGGTGACTGTTCTGGTCTAGTGCCAGATGTGGTAGAACCTTGTGCAAATGAGATTTGGAAAGAGATTCAAGAGAAAGAGTAGTGTAATTTACTCAGATAAAATCATAAAAAAGCCGCCCATTGGGCGGCTTTACCATTTATATATAGGGTAATCTCAACTTACTTTTTATTCTGTTGTTCTTTGATAGTCTTTTTATCGATATCAAAGTCATTTGTAGTCTGGTTTACATTTCCCGTTGGATTGGTCGGGTTTGTTTGCTCTACTTTTCTTTCAAATTTACGTTCCATAATCTTGTTCATTTTTAAGTTGATATAAAGATAAAAATCACGATTGTTAATTCGTCTTAAAGGCTTGTTAGTCTTAGGTTAAAGTGTTGATTATCTTATGGTTTCTACAAAGCTAGCAACACTATTTGCTCCATTCTTAGTAATATGCTTTATAAAAGCGCTTCCTATAATGGCTCCTTTTTGGTGTGTAGTTGCTGCTTTAAATGTCTCTTCATTACTAATACCAAATCCTACAATTTGCTGGCTCTTTAGATTCATTGCTGCGATGCGCTCAAAGTAATCTGAAGTCGTATTACTAAAGCCGCTAGTACCACCCGTAGTACTCGCGCTACTCACCATATAGATAAAGCCATCACTTGCTGCATCTAGTTGCTGGATGCGCGCATCACTCGTTTGAGGAGTAATGAGAAACACGTTTATAAGTCCGTATTTTTCAAAGATTGCTTTATACTCCGCTTCGTATTCTGCTAGTGGTAAATCTGGCATGATAATACCATCGATACCTATTTCTTGACAACGCTTGCAGAATTTCTCAACGCCATATTGCAACATCGGGTTAAAGTAACCCATCACAATAAGCGGAATATGAATGGTCTCACGAATACCGTCCAACTGGCTAAACAGTTTTTCGGTAGTCATTCCGTTATGAAGCGCAGCAGTACTTGACTCTTGAATAGTAGGCCCATCTGCTAGCGGATCAGAAAAAGGTAATCCTATCTCCACCATATCTACACCGCTTTCTTGAAGCTGCGTTAAGATAGAAACAGTATCATCTATCGCTGGATATCCAGCAGTGAAGTATAAGCTTAGTAGCTTTTTATCTTCTTGTAATTTTTGTTTTATTCTATTCATCTGAATAAATATTTTGTCATTCCCGCGTAGGCGGGAATTTATTATTGATGTTTTTTTGCTTTCGCGAAAGCGTGCTTCTATAATTTGAAATAATCGATATAGGTATTCAAATCCTTATCTCCACGTCCCGAAAGATTGATCACTACAATATCATCTTTTTTGAATTTTCTGGTTTCAAAAATAGCGAGCGCATGACTTGTTTCTATCGCAGGTATAATTCCTTCTAGCTTACTTAATTCTAGTCCAGCTGTCATCGCATCTTCATCTGTAACAGAGATAAACTCCCCACGTCCAGAGCGGAAGAGGTTTGCGTGCATAGGTCCTACACCTGGATAATCAAGACCAGCAGAAATAGAATAAGGCTCTGTAATCTGCCCGTCGTCTGTTTGCATTAATAAGGTCTTACTTCCGTGTATAATTCCCTCACGTCCCAGTGCAGATGTTGCAGCACTCTCACCAGTATCTACACCTTTTCCAGCAGCTTCTACAGCAATAATGCCTACATCTGGTTGATCTAGATAATGATAGTATAATCCAGCAGCATTACTACCACCACCTACACAGGCCACTACATAGTCAGGATTTTCTTTTCCTTCTTTTTCTAATAATTGTTTCTTAGTCTCCTCAGAAATCACCGACTGGAAACGAGCTACCATATCTGGATATGGGTGTGGCCCTACTACAGAACCTATGATGTAGTGCGTGTTTACTGGATTGTTGATCCAGTCGCGTATCGCTTCGTTAGTCGCATCTTTAAGTGTTCTACTTCCAGACATTGCTGGGCGCACGGTTGCTCCTAACATTTTCATACGAGCCACGTTAGGAGCCTGTCGCTCTATATCTACAGCACCCATGTATACGATACATTCTAGTCCCATAAGTGCACAAACGGTCGCTGTAGCAACACCATGCTGTCCAGCACCAGTCTCTGCAATGATTCTAGTTTTACCTAGACGCTGCGCCATTAAAATCTGACCTATCGTGTTGTTTACTTTATGAGCTCCTGTATGACAAAGATCTTCTCTTTTTAAGTAAACTTTAGTGCCATACTTCTCACTAAATCTTTTGGCATAATAAAGCGGCGTAGGGCGACCTACGTAATCCATTAGAAGTTGTTTGAACTCTTCTTGAAAGGCTGGCTCTTGCATGATTTGTACATACTGTGAGCGCAATTCTTCTACATTAGGATAGAGCATTTCTGGAATAAATGCACCTCCAAAATCTCCATAATAGCCTCTCTCGTCTGCTTGGTAACTTTTTTCTTTTTCTAGTGTATTCATAGCAATTGTATTATGAGCGAGACGGCGTAAACGCTGCAATCGCTGCTTTAAACTTTTTCAATTTTCCTATATTCTTAATTCCTGGCTCATCTTCAAACTTGCTATTTACATCAAGTGCGATAATAGGTAAATCTGTCGCCAGTATTTCTGTTACTTTTTCTACTTCTTCTAGTCCTATGCCACCACTTAAAATAATAGGTGTTTGAGACGTGTAATCTTTTAATACACTCCAGTCAAAGGTGTATCCATTACCTCCTTTTTCTTTTCCCTTGGTGTCAAAAAGGAAGCCATCCACAATTCCTTCATAAGGCTTAAGTTTTTCAAAATCAAAGTTGTCTTTTATTCCAAAAACTTTCCAAATCTTAAGATCTCGACTGCGCTCGACCAGACAACCTTGAAGCTCATTTATATATGCTGGCGACTCGCTTCCGTGTAACTGGATTACGTTGAGGTTATGCTGTGTTATTTTCGCTTTCGCGAAAGCAATATCAGCATCCACAAAAACACCAACGCGGTCAATTCCCTCAGGTAATTCTGGAATCTCTAGGTCGCCAAAATCTCGTTTGCTTTTCTCATAAAATATAAACCCAAGATAGTCTGGCTGCAATGCAGCAACCTCTTGTGTATTATACTTCATGCCGCATATTTTGATTTTCATGATAGGATTGCGATTGAGGTTAATTGTAATTATTTAATCTTCTAAGAATTATATTGATGTGGATCTAAGGCTTTAATCTTTGGGATTGCTATAAACTCTTTCCAGTCTTCCTCGCGCACTTGATCCTTACTAAGACTTACTTTATTTGTTTCCGAAACAAGTACAAAATCACCAGCCACGTGTTTAATCTCTATAAGTTGGTCAATGGAGATTCTTTTTTTCTTCAATTCTCCAACGACTATAACACCATTGGTAATCTTTGCATATCCTTGATGTTGATATAATATAAATATTATAATGTACATGATACCAAGCACGAGGTACGAGTACTTACTGAAATTGTTTTCATTTTCAATAAAGGACGTAATACCAAGTACACTCCATACAATGGCAATCACTGCATAAATAATAAGCTTTTTCTTTTTATATCTTAACTTCATAATTGCTTTATAAAAGTTGCTGCACTCTCTCCTGGGTTATCTGTTTTCATAAAGTTTTCACCAATTAAAAATCCGTGAAAACCGTGTGGTTTTAATTCCTTGATTGCCTCTACAGAACTGATACCGCTTTCTGAGATTTTTATAAAATCGTCTGGAATCTGTTTGATGAGTTCCTTGCTCGTTTCTAGACTTACTTCAAAGGTCTTAAGATTTCGGTTGTTAATACCTAGCATGTCTACAGATGGCATAATCGACTTCTGTAATTCCTCTTCATTGTGAGATTCACAAAGCACATCGAGACCAAGACCTTTTGCAAAAGTTGAAAACTGCTCTATTTGCTTTCGCGAAAGCGTAGCTGCAATCAGTAATATCGCATCTGCACCGTAGGCTTTGGCTTCAAGAATCTGGTATTCATCTACTATAAACTCTTTGCGTAATAGCGGAAAACTAGTCGCTGCTCTAGCAATAATTAAATCATCTAGTGCACCACCAAAGTATTTCATATCTGTCAACACCGACATCCCGCTCACGCCAGCTTGCTCATAACCACGAGCAACGTCTTGTACATTTAATCCATTATTTATAACAGATTTACTAGGTGATCTTCTTTTGTGCTCTGCAATAATCCCAGAACCGTAACGCACTGCCGTAGCGAGCGAAATAACGTCTCGTTCAAAAAGCACAGATTGCTCTAGTTGGCTCACAGGAATAAGGCTTTTCCTTAAATCTACTTCCTTGATTTTATCTGCTGTAATTTTATCTAGTATCGTCATCTTAGTTGCTTAAGGCTTGTAGTTTGCTTAGTTTTTGAGCTGCTTTACCAGAAAACAAACTCTCTTTTGCTTTTTCAAATCCTTGAAGAGGAGTTAACCCTTGCACAGTTGCAATCGCCATTCCTGCATTTGCACACACTACATTATTCTGAGCGTCTGTTCCTTTACCAGAAATCACATCCATAAATATCTTTGCCGAAGACTCCACAGAATCTCCCCCATAAATATCTTTTTGTAGAAGCGGGCTTACGCCAAAATCTGCTGGCTCGAGCATCATCTCTGTATGATTAGTAATTGCTTTTGTGGCTCCCGTAAGTGAGATCTCATCATAACCATCTAGGGCATGTAGTATGGTAAAATTCTTATCACCTTTTTGATATAAATATCCGTACATTCTAGCAAGTTCGAGATTAAAAACGCCCACTAGCTGGTTGCTTGGGAACGCAGGATTAACCATAGGGCCTAGCATATTGAAAAAGGTCTTTACACCTAGTTCTCTACGTATGGGAGCAACATTTTTCATAGCAGGGTGAAAGAGTGGTGCGTGTAATACACACATGCCCACTTCATCCATAGAACGTTTTAAAAAATCCTTGTCATTACTAAATTTTATACCAAGGTGCTCCATCACATTACTACTACCACTCACAGAGCTCACTCCGTAATTACCGTGTTTTGTAACGTTTACTCCAGCACCAGCAGTGATAAAACTAGAAAGTGTAGAGATATTAAAAGTATCTTTTCCATCACCCCCAGTACCACAAAGATCTATAACATTATACTCAGAAAAATCCACTGCAAGACAGAGGTCTAGCAATGCGTCTCTAAAACCTTCTAACTCATCTACAGTAATGCTACGCATCATATAGACTGTGAGAAAAGAAGCAATCTGACTGTGATTATATTTTCCTTCAGAAATATTTACGAGTACCTCACGACTTTCTGTCTTTGTGAGTTGGTCGTGGTTTATAAGTCTGTTGAGTATGTGTTTCATTGTTTTGGTGTGTTGATATGAACGATAACAGGATTTTCTTTATCCTTCATCACATTTTGTTTTCCTATGCTTGCTAGTTCTTTATTGGTTGCTAGGCGTGAGCTCGCTTGTGCTAGCGCTACATAATTATAAATGCCTTTTGGAGAGCTTGCTACCCATCCTTTTACGATAGGTGATTTTCTTACTTTAAAAGGTTCATTATTGTAGCGTTGTAAAAGACCTATCGCGCTTTTGCGCATATCATCTTTACTAGTTCCTTTTGGAAATATAACGTAGGTTCCGTTTGAAAACAGAACCCAGTTAGGCCTTTCTGGACTCACACTTAATTTTGTGTTGAAAATCAGTTTTTTATGAGCATCTGTGTTCTCCTCTGTTAGCACCTCTTTTAGTGGCTCAGGAGATGCTTCGATTACCACCACCGGCTCCGTTTGAGTAGCAGGTTGAGCAGATTTCTGCGTGCTATCGCAACCTCCCATTAACAAGAAGCAACTCAATATAAGTAGTAGTGTAATCTTCATAACTAAACGTTTAACTAAGAACCCAGTTTTTAATCATTGTTTTTCCATCTGGAGTAAGTACAGATTCTGGATGAAACTGCACACCACGGACATCTAGCTCTCTATGACGTAAAGCCATAATCTGACCATTTTTATCTACCGCTGTGATTTCTAAAGCTGGTGGAAAATCTTCTGTAGCCACCACCCAAGAGTGGTAACGACCTACTTCAATCTCATCGTTAAGATCTTTAAAAAGTACAGTGTCAGGTTGGGTAATATTTATTTGAGTGGCTACACCATGAAAAACAGTATCAAGGTTAATGAGCGATCCTCCAAAAACTTCACCTATAGCTTGCTGTCCAAGGCAAACTCCAAGAATAGGAATGCTACCTGCATATTTCTTTATAACCGCTTTTAATAAACCAGCTTCTTCTGGAATTCCAGGGCCAGGAGATAAAAGGATCTTATCGTAGTGTTCACAATCTTCAAGTGCAAACTGGTCGTTGCGCTTTACGGTCACGATGCAATCTAATTCTTCTAGGTAGTGTACAAGATTGTACACAAAGGAATCGTAGTTATCTATTACTAATATCTTTTTCATGATCTATATATCTTCTGCGATGTCAAGTGCTTTATTAAGCGCTCCTAATTTGTTATAAACTTCCTGTAATTCTTTAGCTGGATCACTTCCTGATACAACACCAGCGCCTGCTTGCCAGTGTAGTGTGTGATTTTTACTCAAGAATGAACGTATGATAATCGCGTGATTAAAATTACCGTAAAAATCCATAAAACCTATCGCTCCTCCATAGAACGTTCTGTTGCGGTTTTCATATTTTTCGAGAAGCTGCATCGCCATGTGCTTCGGTGCTCCGCTTAAGGTTCCTGCAGGAAAAGTATCTGCCACTACTTGTAGTGTATTACTGTCCTCATGCATTTGCCCAGTTACTTTACTCACAAGGTGAATTACGTGTGAGAAAAACTGCACCTCACGATAGGTCTCTACCGTAACGTCATGTCCATTTCTTGATAGGTCATTGCGAGCAAGATCTACAAGCATCACGTGCTCTGAGTTTTCTTTCTCGTCTTTTGCAAGTTCTTTAGCAAGGATGGCATCTTGCTCATCATTACCTGTTCTTTTAAAGGTCCCGGCAATAGGGTGAATCTCTGCCTTTCTATCTTGCACAATGATTTGTGCCTCTGGTGAAGACCCAAAAATCTTATAATCTCCGTAATCAAAATAGAATAAGTAAGGAGATGGATTTACACTACGTAGTGCTCTGTATACATTAAACTCATCACCAGTAAACTGCTGAGAGAATCGTTTGCTAGGTACAATCTGGAATACATCACCGCGCTGGCAGTGCTTTTTGCAGGTGTCTACGAGTGCCTTATAATCCTCATCTGTAATATTACTGGTAAGCTCATTATTACGAGCAAACTTATATTCGGCAAAGTTTTTTGACTTGAGCATTTGCTCTATCTCCTCAATATTACTTTCTCCAGAAGTATTGTGGCAGAAGATGTGCGCTTCATTATTAAAGTGATTGATAGCGATGATATTTTGATATACCGCATAATAGATATCAGGTATATTCAGATCTTCCTCTTTTTTGGAGATTTTTAGATCTTCAAAGTACTGCACAGAGTCATACGATAAATAGCCAAACAAGCCATTATTTATGAATTTATGAGCGGTCTTTGTAGATGAGAACGCTTTCGCGAAAGCGTCTAAAACACCCACAACTTTAGTATCATCAGTAATTGTTATTTCCTCGCTTTTACCATCTGGAAATTGCTGTGTTATGATGCCGTTACCCACTTCTATGGAAGCGATAGGATTGCAGCAGATGTATGAGAAACTGTTATCATTTGCATGATAATCACTACTCTCGAGCAGCAAACTATTAGGAAAACGGTCACGCAATCTTAGATATACAGATACCGGAGTAATGGTGTCTGCCAGAAGGCGTTTTGAGGAAGTTTTTAATTTATATGTCATTATTCATTTAAATTATTGTCGGCTTTAAGGCGACTTGAGAGCATAAAAAAAGCCTGTCGTAAGACAGGCTGTATATGTAAAAACATAGGTAGGCGCTTACGACAACGATTGTTGTGTAATCCACCACCAAGTATGTACTGTATTGTTTTTCATTTGTTATTCAAAGATAGTAACCACTTTGTTAATATAAAAGCTCAATCTATAAAAATTAAATATTGAGCTTTTCTCGGGATAATCTAGGGATTGTATTTAAAAAGTCAAGTTTACAGCAAGTTCAAAATTATCTGAGATTGCGTTGTCTTTTAAATTGTCAAAAAATGAAGCCGATCCGTAACGTACTCCATATTTTGTGCGGTCTACATTAAAAGTAGTGGTGGCTGTATTTTCACTTACAACCATATTTACTGATACAGTTTCTGTATGACCTTTAATAGTTAGGTCTCCCACAACATTATATCCAGTAGCACTTTCTGTAACCTCTGTAATAGTAAAAGTTGCTTCATTATGATTTGCAGTGTCAAAGAAATCTGGAGAGTTCAAGTGTCCCTCTAATTTTTCTTTTCCTTCTCCTGCTTTAAGATCCGTAACTGCGATAGTAGTCATGTCTACAACAAAATTTCCACCTATTAGTTTACCATCTTCCATTTCTAGTGAACCAGAAACAAGATCAATAGTTCCATTGTGCTGGCCTAATACTTTTTTTCCAGTCCAGTTGATACTGCTTTCTTTTACAATAACCTTTTTAAGAATTGGGTTTGTGTTTGCAAATGCACCCGTAGTGACGATAATTGCTAGTAAAGCTGTTGTGATTTTCTTTTTCATTTTTTTTAGTTTTTTGTTTCTGTTCGTAATTTATTGAGCAAGTTATTGAGCTGCTCTATCTCATTATTGTCTAGCTGAGACGTAATTTTTTCCTCCGCATTACTAATCGCCGTGTCAAGTATTTTTAGGAGTGAAAGGCCACTATTTGTAATAGTGATTTCTACTTTACGGCGATTAGAAGGACAAGTAGCTCGTGCTACTAATTCTTTTTTGATAAGCTTGTCCACTAGTCTTGTCGTGTTACTTGCCTTGGTAACCATACGCTCGTTAAGTGTAGAAAGGTTTGCCGGCTTTCCCTTTTGTCCTCTTAATATGCGCAACACATTAAATTGCTGTAATGACAAGTCGTGAGACTTTAATGCACTAGCAAGAATGTCATTAGACCATTGTGCTGTATATGATAGGTTTATAGTAAGCTTCTGTGCTATACCTAAGGTTTTTGTTTTAATATGTTCCTCTATTGTCATTACAACATTTGTATATACAAATGTATATACTTTTGTGAACTAACAAAAGCCTTTGTATTTTTTTTAACATGTGTAGATTTAAGGCATTCTAAGATTATTAACAATCCTCTCATAAAGTGTGTTAATTGAGATGTCTAAAAGACACAATCACAATAATTTTGACAAATGAAGCGAATGCTATTGGTCTTATTAATCATCTTAACATCCTGCCAAGAAAGGCAAAAGAATTATAAAGAGACATTAATAGAAGGTAGTAATATTAAAGCATTGAATTATGATGGTCTAGATTATTATATACAAAATCATCCTTCTGAAACTCTAGTTATAAACTTTTGGGCAACTTGGTGCGCCCCTTGTATCAAAGAACTACCGGCTTTTGAAAAGTTAGGAGAAGAGTATAAAAATAAAGACGTAACCGTTTTATTAGTGAGCCTCGACTTTCCGGACCAACTAGATGCTTTAAAAATCTTTGTTGAGGAGAAAGATTTACAATCTGAGGTTTTATATCTAGATGATGGAGATGCCAATAGATGGATACCAAAAGTAGATGATTCGTGGAGTGGTGCGATACCAGCAACACTTATCACAGGATCAAAAAGAAAGAAATTTTATGAGCGCTCTTTTACATATGAAGAAATAGAGCAAGAATTGAATACCTTAATTAATTAATAATGAAAACATTTAAAATCTTAACGTTATTAGCCTTAGTAGTAGTAGTATCTGCATTTGCTGCAAATGCTGTTATTAAAAAGGATAGAAGCGGATACGACATAGGTGATGAAGCAGGAGATTTTTATCTACGTAATATAGATAATGAGATGATGTCATTGAGTGACTTTGAGGATGCAAAGGGTTTTGTAGTTGTGTTTACATGTAACACTTGTCCTTTCTCAATAGCTAATGAAGATAGATTAATTGCTATTGATACAAAATATAAAAAGTTAGGTTATCCGGTAATCGCGATTAATCCTAATGATCCACATATTAAGCCTGGAGACAGTTTTAAAGCGATGCAACAACGTGCAAAGAAGAAGGGATTTACATTTCCTTATTTGCTAGATGATGGTCAAGAAATTTTTCCTAAATATGGAGCGACCAAAACTCCACATGTATACGTGTTGCAACGCGTTCAAGAAAAAAATATAGTTAAGTACATAGGCGCTATAGATAATAGTAGCCGAGATGAAAAAGCTGTTACAGAAAAATACTTAGAGAATGCCCTTGATGAGATTTTGTCAGGCAAAGAAGTTACGCTTAAAGAAACCAAAGCAATAGGTTGTGCTATTAAATCGTAATTTGAGAAAAATAGAATTATAAAATGAGCCTTTTGTGGGCTCATTTTTTTGTCTAATAACATCTGCGAGTATTTCGTAAATTTGCACTCAAAATCCCAGAATGATATTACAGCAATTATATACTAAATGTCTAGCTCAAGGAGCTTATTTTATAAGTTCAAATGGAGAAGGAGCTATTATAGATCCTCTGCGCGAGGTACAACCGTACCTTGATCTTGCAGCAGAAAATAAGACGACCATTAAGTATATTTTTCTAACTCATTTTCATGCAGATTTTGTGAGTGGTCAGGTTGATCTTGCAAAAGCTACTGGCGCTACCGTGATTTTAGGACCTAATGCAAAGGCTGGATATGACTATCACAGCGCGAGTGATGGAGAGATATTTATCTTGGGAGATTTATCTATTACCACCATCCATACGCCAGGTCATACCATGGAGTCTACGTGTTACCTTCTTAAAGATAAACAAGGAAAAGAAGAAGCTCTTTTTACAGGGGATACGCTTTTTATAGGTGACGTAGGAAGACCAGATCTCGCTGCCAAAACTGATCTTACAACTCAAGATCTTGCAGGTCATTTATATGACTCATTACACCATAAGATTACACCTTTATCTGACGACATTATCATTTATCCTGCACATGGAGCGGGATCTGCTTGCGGTAAAAACATGAGTAGTGAGACCAGTGATACGCTAGGTAATCAAAAGCAAAATAATTACGCATTTAAGCTCAATAAAGAGGACTTTATTAAAGAGCTCACAGATGGCTTGACACTTCCACCAGCTTATTTTCCACATAATGTGGCAATGAATAAGAAGGCAAATACAGATTTTGATACCATTATCAATAGAGGAACAACGGCTTTGACTCCTGATCAGTTTGAAAAACTGGCAAATGAAAAGGAGGTACTCGTACTTGATACAAGAAGTGTTTCCGCTTTCGCGAAAGCGTCATTACCTCAAGCTTGGTTTGTAGGATTACAAGGACAGTTTGCACCGTGGATAGGAGCACTCATCGCAGATATTCACCAAAAAATAATCTTTATCGCCGAAGAAGGTACTGAAGAGGAAGTAGTAACGAGACTTGCGAGAGTAGGTTATGATAATAGTTTAGGATTCTTAGAAGGAGGAGTAGAGGCTTGGGAGCAATCTGGCAGGACGGTAGTTGCTACAGCAGAAGTAACAGCTCAAGAATTTGTAGATGGTATTGCTGCTGGCGATTTCAAGAATCCGCTAGATGTACGTAAAGCTGGAGAATATGCCACAAGTCATATAGAGGGACTACCACATATGGGTCTAGATGAAGTACACGTTAATGCGCACACCCTTGAAGCAGGTAATACTTATCACATACATTGCGCAGGTGGTTATAGGTCTCTTATTTATGCATCTATAGCAAGATCATATGGCATAAATAATGTAGTGAATGTGCTAGGTGGATATGGTGCCATAAAAAAGGCAGATACTTCTAGCATTAAATTGACATAATTCATCTAATTTTAAACAAATACTAATTGCGATAGCTCATAGAGACATATACTATTGCACAAATATTAAACAATGACAGATTTAACAATCCCACAATGGGAAGAAAAAATTGCTCAAGATAAAGATGCTGTAATTCTAGACGTACGTACGGAAGAAGAAGTAGAAAACGGAATGATAGAAGGGGCAAAACATATTGATATATATCTAGGTCAAGGATTCCTTGATGAAGTAGAAAAGCTAGATAAGAGTAAAAATTATTATGTGTATTGTCGCTCAGGAGTACGTAGTGTACAAGCGTGTGCTCTTATGGGGCAAAAAGGGTTAAACAACACTTACAACTTGCTAGGTGGTTATAATGCTTGGGATGCAGCGCATTAAGAGTAGCCAGCGTTTGAGATATACGCTCATTGCGATAACGCTTTGTTTCTCTCTATGGAGTTGTAATGAAGCTACTTCTCAAAAAGAAATAAGCGGTGTGGCTACTCAAGAAGTAATCACAGTGATTGATGTTGATACCTTTGAAAAGGAAGCGTTAGTTGCAGGAGCACAACTTGTAGACGTACGCAGAGATAATGAGTGGGAGGGTGGTCACATTGAAAATGCTAAGCATTTTGAGATGAATAACCCTAACTGGCAATCTCAAATAGAAACGCTAGATAAGAGTAAGCCTGTTTATGTGTATTGCGCTAAAGGAGGTAGAAGCGCCAAGTGTGCACAACAGCTAAAAGAAGCAGGATTTACAACGATTTATGACCTTGAAGGCGGAATTAATAATTGGAATTCTGCAGGAAAACCATTAGAGTAGTTATCCGTTTTGCATTATATAAAAAAGCCCATCGATTACGATGGGCTTTTTTTGTGAGTCAATATTTTCTTTTTGCAATTGCTAGTAATTATCTTCTATCTTATCATCTGTAAGTGCTTTTACAAATGCAGTTAATGCGGAAAGTTCCTCATCAGTGAGTTTAAGATTATCAAATGGCAAGGTTTGATGCGGAAGGTCAAACCCTAGACCGCCACCACCGCCTTGATTATAAAAGTCCATTACTTGTTCCAGTGTGGTGTATACGCCATTATGCATATATGGAGCTGTAAGCGCAGCGTTGCGTACTGTAGTAGTTTTAAACATGCCTTTGTGTTGCTCTGCGTCAAAACGCCAATAATAGCCAGTATCATCATCGAGTTCTTTATTTTCTGCTGTTTCTGGAACGCCTATAACCTCACGCTCAGTCTCAGCAAAAAATGGAGGTACAGTGCCATTTGTGAGTGGCATAAAGTGACACGTTGCACATAGTGCCTTACCCATAAAAAGATTCATCCCTAATTGCTCTTCTTTTGTAAATGTATCTTCATCTCCTCGCATATTACGGTCAAATTTTGAATCAAAAGTATTGAGCGTGCTTACATATGAAGAGATTGCCTTTACTACATCTGTATTGCGCGTAGATACTCCGCCGTAAGCTTTTTCAAACATTTCTAAGTAGCTAGGGTCTTCTAGAATCCTTGTAGAAAATTCATGCACATTAGTATTAAACTCCTTCTCATTTGTAAATACCGCAGATACTTGGTCAATAATTGAATTGGAACGACCATCTGCAAAAAAGTTTTGTTGGAACACAGTATTAAGCAGCGTAGGCGTGTTTCTCTGCAGTGCTTCACCAGTATTACTTTTATTTACAACAAGACCATCTGCATATGCCTTTTTTGGATCATGGCAAGTTGCACATGCCATTGTACCGCTAGTGGATAGCTTTTCGTCAAAAAATAGTTTCTTCCCTAAAGTGATTTGCTCATTTGTAGGGTTTTTATTGATACTAGGAGTAAAGAAGCTCACATTAAAGCTATCGTCCTCAAAGAACGTAGGAGCGTCAAAGTTAAATGGAGTACTCTGGTTTCCTTCCCACAGTTCGCTAGTTTTCCTGATAGCTACCCAGCTGCGCGTGATAGGCGTCAGGTGGTTACGTGTAAAGGAATAGCGGTCAAATGTATCGTAGTCACTATTCTCATTAATAAAGGTGATAGCATTTTCTACTTGGGAAGTGAATTGCTTGTCAAGTGATTCGTTCTTAGCTTGAATAATAGATTGAATGCTTGCGCGATAGGTATCATGTAAGTTCTGTAGAGACACAGCACCTTCTGCAATACCTAGTTGGCTTACAGGAGTATCAAAACCTGCAATTGAGAAGCTCAGTACTCTCAGTAATTGCTGATGAGTTGCGGTAAAATACCTAGGAGCATTGAGTTCTCTTTTTTCAATATTCTTTTTGAGATTTTGTAAAAGTCCGTAAGTGACCGTAAGCTCTTTGTCATATTGGCCTTGAGAGGTTTCTCCCTCATAAATGCTTTCTTCTATTTTTTGTAACCCTACAGGATTCATTGTTTTCTCATTATCCTCTTTGTAAATAGGTAATGCTGGTCCATTTACTCGGTGTCCTACTGGAGGGTTGAGGTACGACGCATAAGGCTCTGCTTTTTTGAAAGCAATACGCAATGTTTTAAAAACTTCTTTGGCTTTTAGATCTGTTGCAGGAAGTTGTTTTAGAGTATCTATTCCAGCTATAGCATTATTTAGTTCGTTTAAATAGATTTCCCTTGATGCCTCCCAGTTTACTTCAGGTGTTGAGGTGTATTTTTCCGTATCACCTTTGCAGCTATAGAGTAGTGCGACTGCAATTACTATGAGTATAAGAAGCTGCTTTATTACTATATTTTTCATGTAAATGTATTCATTGTAAAAGCGCAATCCCAAAAATGAGATTGCGCTTTATTAAAATAATATGGGCTTGTATCTACCTAGGTAAACCTTTTAGCAATACAACTTGTGATGCTTGGTTATCCTCGTAAGCACTGTTAGTGTGACCATCAAGCGCTTTAAAATCTTCACTTCTCCAGTAGTGTGGTTGTATGTTTAATAGGAATGTGTTAGGCTCTCCTATTTTATCAGAGATGTCTATAAGAGCACCAAATTCTCCACTTAAACCAGTACTGTTATCATCTGCTAGATCTTGACGTACTACAAGCTCAAGCACCTGCTGTACGTTTGTACCGCTTAAGTCTGACTGATAAATGTATGCAGCATGACCTCTTGAGAACGAGTTAGGATCCTCTTGTATGTATACAAAGTTCTCTGTAACACAGATGTTATCTGGGCTTTGTAATGCAGCAAGGTTACCGTCTTGGTTATTTGTATCTGTGTTTCCACTTATGATTTGAGTAAGCTTTCCTTCTAGTGGGTTGTTGTCATCAAGAGCGAGTTTATATACAGTTCCCCAGTCGTTGTAAGTTCCCTGTCCTGGTCCGCGTCCTGTTACTGCAAAGAATACATTTCTTCCATTTGCATCAGATCCTTTTTGGTAATCTACATCTTCTACACGCATAAACTGTGCAGCAAATACGTCATTACACGCAGTTTCCATTTCGTTTTTAGTAAGTGCAGCTCCATTAGGGATTTCTACAAATTCTACATCGTATTCTGCTTGAAAATCAAGAGAAGACTCATTGTAAGAAGTGTTAGGCATAACATCTTGCACACCTCCCATTCCATCAGATACTTGCTTAAAACGTAATACGTAGATAGAACCTCCAGTAAAATCTGCATCACCTGCAGTAGAGTAGTACATAGCTACTTGTCCTTCAGAGTTACTTGAATCATCATCACCACCTACAATTACAGTAGCGCCAGAATAAGCATCTTTAGGTAGCGGAGTTGCATTTTCCCAAGAAAATTCTCCTAGTGCATCTAGTCCAAAATCTGCTTGTGGCGTTGGAGTAGTTACCCTTGGGTCGATAGCTTTTACGTCATAGTTAATACTTTCTGACGCAGATAAAAAGATATCTTCATCACCTCCATGTATATCTGCTTCCCACATAGTAGCACTACATTGTCTTGCAAAGTCAGAAACTCCAGAATCTAGTAAGTAATCTCCAGAGATAGGAACTAGATTTTGATCAAAACGGATACGAGCCACTGCATAACTATCTTCACAGTTAGTTACATAAATGTAATCTTCACCATCTACTAAAAATCCAGAACCATCTGCAGATCCTGCAAGTTGAAAATCTCCTCCTATAACATCAGGAGTAGATACTAGTGAATATGCTTCTACGTAATTGAATTGCGGTGACATAGCAACTAGTGGTGGCGTTGCCGATTTATCTGAAAATATTGTAGTTCCCATTTCAAAATCTTCACCGTCTTCACCGTCTGCTCCATCTTGTCCATCTGCACCATCCTGTCCATCGATTCCATCTACACCGTTTATACCGTCCATTCCATCTTCGGCATCGTCACAGCTTGTAAAAAGAACACCTGTTCCTGCTATAAATAGCATTGTTAAAAAAATTGACTTTACTTGTTTCATTTTTTGAGTAATTAGTTGATTATTAGAATGGTTTAAAAGTAGTCTCAGAGTAAAAGAGTAAACGTTACCTAATCGTAGCCTTTTTATTAAAAAAGCGTTTATTTTATGTAAAGCCTTAACTGTTTAATAAAACGAGATTTTACATTTAGTTAAAGCAACCTATTAATAAATCTTATATTTTTTAAAGGAAAATGAGAAGCACGCTTTCGCGAAAGCAAAACTAAAAGGATTGAAAATCAGACAAAAAGGATTTAGGAGCTGTTATTTTGAAAAGGATAAGTACAATATTTTTGTACAGACCATTAACATATTATCTCAAATACAAATGCTAACTTTATAGTAAAAAACTGGCGATGACTACTATATTTCCATTTAGACTAGAACAAGCTTTATCAAAACTATATGCAGCATTTTCTGATGGTAGCTTGCATCCAGGTTGCTGTACGGCTTGTGCAGTTGGAACTATTTGTGACAATAAAGATATGTGGAAGCACATGACAGATGCTCATGGGTCGCTTGAGCTCAATTATGTAGGAAAGGTTAATGAGGCTTTCGGTAAACGTTTTTATGGGTATTTACCTAGTGAATTACTCCAGATTGAAGGTGTCTTTTTACGAGCTTGCGGTTATGAGTTACCTATAAGCCGCGGCAGTATGAAACCAACAGATCCACAAGGGGATGAGGTGATGTTTAATGGCATGCGTGCCGTTATACATTACTTATGCGAGCTCGATGGAGTGCAAGACGTAATGGATATTCAAGAGCAGTTTCTTTCTGCTACTGCAGAAAAAAGGGCTTTAAGTAATGTTTAATAAGTATACGCCTAGACAAATAGTAATATAAGCGCAAGCACAATTCCTCCTGCTACAAAGAGCATTCCTTTTCTATAAATAGGGCTTGATGGAATGAACATCCAGAATGAGGATACTACAAAGAAGAGTAAGCTTAGTCCAAAAAAGATGTTTAAAAAATATAGTGGATCTCCAGATTTGGCTTTATGGAAGTGAGTAAGCTTATCAAGAATGAAAGGCAATTCTTTTTTAGAATATACAACCGCTCCAGTAGCACTATTATAAGTTCCTTCTGCAAAGTAAAGGACACCGCCTTCCTCTTTAGTTACCTTAAGTCTCTTATTATTTACAGCTTTAGCTAGTGATGGAGCAGAGAGGTTAGGGTCAAGCGTTTTTTCAATAACAACCGTATTCTTAAAAGTATCTGAGTCTCTAAAGATTAAAACAATTCCACTTATCGCATAAACTGCCATGATTCCAGCTAGAAAGAAGCCTAGGTACCTGTGAAGAATGCGCATTTTAAGTGAAGTAGATTTTTTACGAGCCATGTATCTTGTTTTAGAAGCGAAAGGTATAAAAAACTAAGGATGGGTAAAAGCAGAAGACTTGTTAAAGATTAAAATACTGTTGCCTATGTGTAACGTACTTATGTAAGACAATACGATTTTCAATCTGTTGTAGTATTAATTTTTTCGACATCATTTGCCTTGCGTTCTTCTTCTTTTTCTACAAATTTCTTATGTTCAAGGTGAGCGTAATGATCCTTCTTACGATTATAGATACTTTTTATACCATCAGATTTCCCATAGAGTGTTACTTCATCATGTGGTAACATTTTAAAATTACCCGATGGAGAGCCAAAATAGCCTGTACCTTCTCTTTCTACACCTAAGACCGTAATACCTTCTTCTCGTAAGTCTAATTCTTGTAGTGTACGATTGCACATCCATCCATCTGTGTCTACGGTCGCTTTTACAATTTTAAAATTGTCCTTAAGATGTAATACAGCTGCATAATCTTGAACCTCTAGGTCTGTATACTTTTTAAGCATCCTATTAATCACTTTAGATAAACCGCGATTAACCCATTTACTACGTATCCCGAACCATAGTAGTAGAATACCGCCCACAATGATTAAAAACCCATAAAATCGAGAAGCATTAGATTCTGGTAATACGAAGGTGAGGATCAATGATGACATCGCCGTAACAATACCTGCATTACCTATGAGCATTAAGTTGTAAATAATCTTACGGCGCACAGGGTGATTCATGATATTTTCTGTTTCCTCCGAACTTATGCCGGCACCAGTATAAGCAGATCGCGATTGAAACTTGGCACTTTCTTCTGAGAGACCAGTGTGTACTAGTGCGATAGTGGAAATTTTAGTAATCAACACAGAGATGGTGATGATAAGAAAAAGAGAAAAAGCTGCAATCATATGTGGTAATTCTAGAAGTTACAAAGCTAGTTATTTATTGTAATCATCGTACAAAAACATGAGGTCAAGCAAGTACTATTTATGCCAGACTATTAAGGTAAAAGGCAATGACCAGACCTAGAGCAGTTGCAATACCAGTCCAGTATTTATCTTCCTTAAAAGCTTTTGGAAATACTTCAATAGCGAGTGAGGCTACAACTGCACCTCCTGCAAAGCATCGTATGTTATTGAGAATATCTTTAGATACATTTTCTAGAAAGAAGTAACCTATAAGTGCTGCTGCAGAAAGTAATAACGCTGTTCCCGTCCATAATATGAGAATCGTCTTTTTTGATCTACCGTCGTCTTTCATTTCTTTTGCTCCACCTGCGGCTTCGGGAAGGTTTGATAATAAAATAGATCCTGAGAGTGCTGCCACAGCAAGAGGGTCTGCGCTTATAAGAGCTACACCTAACGCTAGGTTTTCGGGAAGTCCGTCTAGGGTTATGGCTGCTAGAAGACCTGCGCCTCCGCTTTTTGAACTCCACTTTTCTTTTACGTAAAAATCTAAACCTGTAAATACTAAAGCCCCTATAAAAACAAATAGTATTGGTAACAATACATCACCATCCTTCATAGCTGGTTCTATAAGCTCTAATACTGCAGATACGATGAGTGCTCCTCCAGCAAGTGCAATGAGAAATCCTTCTGTATTTTTCGATAGTTTGCCATACAAACCCCACAGTGCGCCAGCAATGAGTGACATAGAAACGACAAATACAACAAGGATAGTAATAAGCATGATGGAAAAGATATTTTGGCTTTAAGCCAACTAAAAAATTTTAAATCTATGTGCGACAGTATGCGATTACGATGCTGCTTTATTAGTTCGCTTAAAATAATCGATTACGTGAAGGCTCGTAAGTCCGTGAATGAGAATACTAAAGAGAACTACGTAGCTTATAATCCCAAATAGCTCGTCATACTCTGTGAAATCGCCGTGTATCAAGGCATAACTAAGATAAAAGAAACTGCCTATACCACGTATCCCAAAGAAACTAATAGCCCACTTTTTTGCCCTTGAAAAGTTTGTGGTAAGCATAGCGAGATACCCGAAAATAGGTCGCAACACGAGTACAATAACTAGACTCGCTATGATACCATTTACATCTGTATATGATAAAATACCCGAGACTAGTGCGCCACCAAAAAAAATAGTCCATAGTGCGACGAGTAATTTTTCTGTCTCCTCTGCAAAGTGTAGCATGGAAGTGTTTACATTATCATCTGCAGATTTACCGCAGTGATATTGCATAAAAACACCAGTAGCAAACACACTTAAAAAGCCGTAGGTGCTCAGTATTTCCCCTAGGCCATAGGAGAAGAATGTGAGTGCGACCGCAATAAAACCATTGAGTATATATTTTTGATGTTCTTTACTGTGATAGTGTACTACCCAGCTGTATATAAATCCTATCAAGGCGCCTACTAGTAGACCGCCTATAATTTTAAACAAGAAATAATAACTTATAAAATGTAACCAGTCTATTTCTTGAAAACTACTGGCCTCGCTCCATAATATAGCTAAGAACACAAATGGAAATGCAAACCCGTCATTGATTCCAGCCTCTGCGGTAAGCGTGTATCTTAAGCCTGTATTTCTTTCTTCTAAATCCTGGCGCTCTTCTAGTTGTAACTCACTAGCGAGCACAGGATCTGTAGGAGCAAGCACTGCTGCGAGAAGTAAAGAAACTGGACCATTGAGCCCTAGTAAATAGTGAGCAATGGCAAAGATGGCAATCATGCATAGAGGCATTGTAATCGCTACGAGCGATAACGGTTTTTTCCAGTCACTCCACTTATAACTTGTGCCTATTTTGAGCCCAGCTGTTATAAGACTTATAATCACAATAACTTCACTTACAATCTTACCTGTTTCTAATTCCCATAGCGGATCTGGCCAAGGTAAAGGAGCGCCCGCAAAAAATAATATCATACCTAATAGAAGTAACGGTATGATATAAGTGATTTTTATTTTTTTTGAATACACGGGAATGAATGCCATAAGTGAGATGGCAAAACCTGTGCATGCTAGCGCAACAAAATAAGGAGGGGTTTCTACGATTAACGCCATAAGGCTAGTTGTTTTTATTATTTACTCTAGTTCTTTCCTCAAGAACCGCAGGAGGAGGTATAGGTGCCAGTCTATGTTTTTCAATCTCCTTTTTGTTTACATTTATTTTTATCTGGAGTTCTTTGATTTCAATAGCTAGGTGCTCTTGATATGCGTTTATCACCTCTTCTTTTGTTTTATAAACCTTTCCTTGATGTCCTTCTATTCTCAAAAAATCATGTACATCTACAGAGATTTTAGAAGCAAAATGTTGCTTTATCTCTTTTAAACTATTGATAAGAAATTGCCTTTCTAGTTGGTCTACGGTGGTATCGCAATCATTACACGGAGCATTCAATATTCGTGTTAAACGATCTTGATCTTCAAAATAATCAAGCACATTATTGAGCTTCTCAGATGGTTGAGCTACAGCTGCTGTAGATATCTTAAATGAAACTCCAGGTTTTTTTGTTTTCTCACGCTGAGAAAAAGCTGTTGTAGCGATACATAGTACTAAGAGTGTAGTTGTTATTTTCATAATAATGCAATAGTTAAATGAGTGCTTTTAGAATATCAAGTACGCTCAAGAAGCATATAATATGGAAAGAAGATACTACTTTTCTGCTTTATCGTTCGTTTTTTTTAATAATCAGAATCCGTGATAGCGATTGTTTAAGAAGTGGTCAGTGCGTCACGGCAGTCAGTTTTGCTCTATTTGGGTTTCAATAGTGATATCAAACGTTTCACCTGGTGAAAGCGTTTTATAAGAACCTTTTTTAGTGATATCGATACTTTCATCTTCACTATCTGGAAGTCCTAACCACGGCTCAATACACACATAGTCTGCAGCGGGTTTTGACCATAATGCCAGGTTTGGGTAATCCTTAAAGCGCACGATGACTCCTTTCTTTTTATCTTTTTTACGCAGTCGTACCCAGTCATAATTAATATCTGTAAAGATGAGAGCATCTTCATTGAAAAGCGTTTTTGAGAGTGGTAAGAGTCCGCCATTAGTTTTGATAGCTCGTTTTTCAGGAGATAATAACCCACTATCTCCTAGCGTGCGAGACTCAAGATTAAGTGGCTCTGGAAACTCAATGACATAATCAGATAGTGCAGTATGCTCATCAAGCGGGCAAGCATAAGCAGTGTGACCACCACATGCAAAATGCATAGGCACGGTATCATTATTTGTAACCGTATAGGTCATTAATAATCGATACTCAACAAGGGTAAAGCTTACGCGAAAATGGAACGTATATGGATACTGTCGTAATGATTCATCAGAACTTGTGAGCGTAAAAAAACAACTAGACGCGTCGTGTTGCTGAAAATCAAGCTGCTCATTATTTCTTATAATTCCATGCTTAGTCATGGCATAGTCTTCTCCATTGTAAACGATCTTGTTCTCCTTGATATTACCAATAGCAGGAAACAGCACTGGCGAACTACTTCCCCAAACTGAAGGCTCTATCTGCCAGATATATTCTTCACCAGTCTTCTTATTGATTAAAGAACGTATCTCTGCGCCTTTTGAAGTAATGGTACAGATGAGGTTTTCGTTTTGTATGGTGTGGAGCATGGATGAGTGTGTAGAGTTTGCGCAATAAAGTTAGGGAATTAATAAATTCCGAGTCCAAAAGGTTTTTTACCTTGAACGCCTTTTAGCAAAGAATCTGGTATATCCCAAATATCATGAATCGTAGTCCAATTAGTTTTATATCCTTCCTCATTGGGTATAAACTTAAGTTTATTTGATTTAAAATTATCTGCGTTAAATCTCTTGATTATACTCTGAAGTAAGAACCAAATATCTCTATCAAACTCATCAATCGTTTGCTCTGTAAAATCAAAATAATAATCAGGCTCTGTTGCCCAAAAGATTTTACAAGCCGTGCCTTTATCACATTTTGGACTATTAATAATCCATTGCATTACGATGGGTCCATCATCCCAATTATAGTGGTTGACAAGATAGTATTGTTCTACTGCGTTTAAAGAAGAAAACTTTTTGAAGTCCGGTATTGTTTCTTCCTCACTTTCTATATCATCATCTATAGAGAACTCTATAAAGTTCTTTTTTATGAGGGCTATTTTGTGTGGACGGAGGATCATTTAGATATTTAGCTGATTATTTTTTTTTGACAGGCGGTGGTGGTGGATTACTCATTCTGGGTACGCTACCCTTAACATATACTTTGCCACCAGAATTGTTTGTAGGTCTAGCTTGAGGTTGAGTTTTTGGTCTTTCTTGTTTAGCCATTGATATGATATTTATTTAAATAATGATTAGTTTCTTTTTCAGTATTCTTACGTAGAATACGGTATTGTTTTATATTTAATTTACAATCCAATTCTTCTATTTTTTCCCAATCATTTTGACGAAGTTCAAAGTATTTCTTAAGCGCTTTTTTTTCATTGATTTGGTCATATTGGTATTTTGTCCATAAAACTTCAAGTTTGTTGAAATATCTTGTATACATCATTCTTAAATTGGAAATCTCCTCTATTTCTTTGTCGGAACGAATTATTTGATTCTCAATAAGAAGAAGAAGCTGGACCATTGCTATAAGTATAAAGGCAATCCAAACGTAATTTTCAAAGTACTTCCAACCAAGTATTCCTGATAAGGAAACTACCAATGTCACTATTTGAAAAGATTTTTTCAATGTCCTCTGTAGACCTAAATATTTAGACAAATAAATTTCGCCGTATTTAATATTTGAAATTTCATACCAAATTTTATTTGTCATATTCTATTAGCGGTATTAAAATAGTAATTAGAATATTAGCAATTTACAAAACCAAATCCAACTCCAAGTACGGTAATCCCCATCCTAAAGCATTAGTTTTCAACTTTTATGCACAATTTAAATCGGCTGTTTCCTCTGTTTATATCAATGGACAAGGTGTTTAGAGAATCAAGTTTTCGCGAAAGCGTAAAATTTTAAGATATAATTAGCATTTATACTACAAGACACCTTAACATAAATTCTGATATTATACTGCTTTTAATCTGTCTCTTATACACATCTGACGCTGCCGACGAAGAGGATAGTGTAG
>OJBP01000152.1_pt1 | contig 45640 bp, 46 predicted proteins | sample 1590691 | NCBI WGS metagenome assembly OJBP01 (sample SAMN05416848, study PRJEB24817) | seawater metagenome | isolation source: Sea water | place: Canada:Atlantic | collected 2013-07 | reverse complement strand
ACAACCGACCTGATCTCGTCCGTCGATGGCGCCGATGCGGTGTTTATTGCCGTCGGCACTCCGACCCGGCGCGGCGACGGGCATGCGGACCTGACTTATGTTATGGCCGCTGCCGGGGATGTTGCCAAAGCGCTGACCGGCTATACGGTTGTGGTGACCAAATCGACTGTGCCCGTCGGCACCAATCGCAAGTTGGCCGAGACGATCCGTGCAACCAAACCACAGGCTGAATTCGACGTAGCCTCGAACCCCGAATTTCTGCGCGAAGGCGCCGCTATCGACGACTTCATGAAACCCGACCGTGTTGTGATCGGCGTCGAGAGTGATCGGGCCAAAGCGGTGATGGGCGAGGTTTATCGCCCGCTCTATTTGCGCGATTTTCCGATTATCTACACCGACTTGGAATCTGCCGAGATGATCAAATACGCGGCTAACGCGTTTCTGGCGACCAAGATCAGCTTCATCAACGAGATCGCCGCTTTGTGTGAACGGGTCGGTGCGGATGTCAAATCTGTGGCCAAGGGCATGGGGCTTGACGGGAGGATCGGCAACAAGTTCCTCCACGCGGGGCCCGGCTATGGTGGCTCATGCTTTCCGAAGGATACTGCGGCTCTGACGCGGATAGGTCAGGAGCACGGCGTGCCTCAGCGCATTGTTGAAGCAGTGATCGCGGTCAACGACGCGACCAAGCAGCGAATGATCGACAAGATCGTCGACCTGTGTGGTGGCACGGTCAACGGCAAGATCATCGCCGTTCTAGGGGCAACCTTCAAACCCGAAACTGACGATATGCGCGACGCCCCGTCGCTGACTGTGATCCCGGCTCTGGTAGGAACAGGCGCGAAGGTGCGGATCGTCGATCCGAAGGGTCGCAAGGAAGGTGAGGCTTTGCTGCCCGGCGTCGAGTGGATCAAGGATCCGTATGTCGCCAGCACCGGCGCTGACGCAGTCGTAATCCTCACCGAATGGAACGAATTCCGTGCGCTGGATCTGAAGAGGCTCTCGGCGGGTATGGCTCAGCGGCTCATGGCCGACCTGCGCAATATTTATGACGCAAAGACGGCTCTCGACGCCGGGTTCAAGGTTTATAAGGGGGTGGGACGATGAGAACAGCATTTATACTTGGCGCAGGAGGGTTCATCGGGTTTCACTTGGCCGAATTGCTGCTTCAGGAAGGCTGGAGCGTCGCTAGCTTTGACGGCATGACCGACTATTTGGACGTCCGCCTCAAGGAGCGCCGGACTGAGACCCTGCGGCAGCATCCGGGATTCACCTTCACGCAGGCGATGCTCGAGAACAACGCGGCCGTGCAACGCGCGGTGGCGGCTACAGCGCCGGATGTCATCGTTCACCTGGCCGGACAGGCCGGCGTCAGCTATTCCCTCGAGAACCCGCGATCCTACCTCAACGCGAATACCGGCGTAGCCTTACGACATAACATTTGAGGTTGTCCTCGCCTGACGCGGACCCACGACACCGAAACAGTCCGCCGAAGACCCCGAAAGTGGTTAAGAAGCGATGCTAAGAGAATACTCTGAACCTCGTACCTATTTATTTGTCCGATCATAGGAGCACATGAAATAATGAGCAAGAGAAAGATTCTTGTTACCGGCGCCGACGGTTTCATTGGCTCGCACCTGACCGAGGCGCTGGTGCGCGCGGGATACGAGACACGCGCCTTTGTGATGTACAACTCGCTGAACTCCTGGGGCTGGCTGGACCGCCCCGCCGAGGACGTGAAAGGCCATTTCGAAGTGGTGGCGGGAGACATCCGCGATCCGCACGGCGTAGCCAACGCAATCGAAGGGTGTGACGCAGTGTTGCACCTGGCGGCGCTGATCGCCATTCCCTTCAGCTACCACTCTCCTGACAGCTACGTGGCGACCAACGTCACCGGCACGCTGAACGTCCTGCAGGCGGCGCGCCGGCTGGGCACCGAGCGGGTGATCTCCACCTCGACCTCGGAAACGTATGGCACGGCGCAATTCGTGCCAATCACCGAGGAACACCCGGTCAATGGGCAGTCGCCCTACGCCGCCACAAAGGTGGCCGCGGACCAGCTTGCGCTGTCCTTCCAGAAGAGCTTCGGCACGCCTGTGGCGGTGCTACGCCCGTTCAACACCTATGGGCCCCGCCAGTCCGCCCGCGCGGTAATCCCGACTATCATCAGCCAGATCGCCTCCGGAGAGCGCAAGATCAAACTCGGCGCGCTCAGCCCAACGCGCGACTTCACATTCGTGCACGACACAGCGCAAGGTTTCATCAAGGCGATGGAATGCGACGCTTGCGTTGGCGAGGCCACTAATATCGGATCCGATTTCGAGATTTCCATCAAAGACACGGTGGCGCTAATCGCGGAGGTCATGGGCGTCGAGATCGAGATCGTGTCCGACGAGGAACGTTTTCGCCCCACCGACAGCGAGGTGGAACGTCTCTACGCCGGTGTTGACAAGGCGCGTCGCCTGTTTGGTTGGGCGCCTGAGCACGGTGGCCGTGACGGGTTCGCTAGGGGCATCGCCAAGACTGCTGAATGGTTCCAGGACCCAACAAACCTTTCGGCTTACAAGAGTGGTCAATACAACGTCTGATGGAAGCTCAGAGCGCTTGGTCCGGGCTTGGAGGTGACATGGATTTCTCAAAAGACCTAGTACAGCGTATCCGGGGCGTAATCGGCACGGAAGAAACCTTCGTGCCGCTGCATGTGCCGGAGTTCCACGGCCGCGAGCGCGAGTTACTGCTCGACTGCATCGACACCGGCTGGGTCTCTTCGGTGGGGTCCTATGTGGATGCCTTCGAGGCGGAGGTGGCGCGGCTGTCGGGTTGTACATACGGCGTGGTGGTGGCCAATGGCACCGCAGCGTTGCAGATCGCGCTGATCGTGGCGGGCGTGCAAGCCGGCGATGAGGTGCTGGTGCCCGCACTGAATTTCGTCGCCACGGCGAATGCCACCAGCCATGTGGGTGCGGTGTCGCATTTCGTCGACAGCGCCTACGACACGCTGGGCATCTGCCCCGTGCGGCTCCGCGCGCATCTGGAACAGGTGGCCGAGGTGCGCGATGTCGCGAACTGGAACCACCAGACCGGCCGGCGCATTGCCGCCGTGGTGCCAATGCATGTCTTCGGCTGCCCGGTTGACATGGATGGGCTGGACACGGTGGTGGCCGACTGGCCCATGGTGGTGGTCGAGGACGCCGCCGAGAGCCTTGGTAGTCGGTACAAGGGACGGCTGTGTGGCAGCCTCGGCAACGTGGCTGCGGTCAGCTTCAACGGCAACAAGATTGTCACCACCGGCGGTGGCGGTGCAATCGTGACGAATGATGCGGCGCTGGCCAAACGGGCAAAGCATCTTACGACCACCGCGAAACTGCCGCACAAGTGGGCGTTCCTGCATGATGAGGTAGGCTACAATTACCGGATGCCGAACCTCAACGCGGCGCTGGGAGTCGCACAGTTGGAACAGCTGGACAGGCGCCTCGCGCAGAAACAAAGCCTGGTCGATGCCTATGAAAGGGCGTTTCACGGGTTGAACGGGGTGCAGCTGTTCCATGCCCCTGAAGGATCAGTGTCGAACAACTGGCTGGTGACGCTGGTGCTGGACCTGGGCCACGCGCAGGACCGCGACCACGTGTTGCAGGTTCTCAACGATGCTGGGATCATGACCCGGCCGATCTGGACCCTGATGCACCGCCTGCCGATGTATGCGCAGAACCCGCGCGCCGACCTGTCCCAGGCCGAGGACCTCGAAGCGCGGGTACTGAACATCCCGTCGTCGGCCTACCTCGGCACGCGCGGGGGAGCTGCTGAATGAAGGTGCTGGCCGTCTCGGGCACACGCGCCGACTGGGGGCTTCTCCAGCCCGTGCTGGCGCTGCTGCGGGACGATGCGCGCTTCGCGATGGAGATCCTGGTGACCGGGCAGCACCTGATGGCGTGCAGTATGTCTGTCGCGGCGATCGAGGCGGCGGGGTTCGCTGTCAGCCACCGTGTCGACATGGGGCTGGCCGAGGGCGACAGCGACCAGGCGCTTTGTGCCGCGACGGGGCGGGCCGTGGCCGGGGTCGGCGCCGTGCTGGCCGAGGCCAGGCCCGACCTGATGCTGGTGCTGGGCGACCGCTACGAGATCCTCGGCGCGGTGACGGCGGCGCTGCTGTCCAAGGTGCCGGTGGCGCATATCGCGGGCGGCGACGTGACCGAGGGCGCCTTCGACGATTCCATCCGCCACGCCATGACCAAGATGTCGGCGCTGCATTTCACCACCACCGCAGAGGCCGCGACCCGCGTCCGCCAGATGGGTGAGGCCCCTGGCCGCGTCTTTGTCACCGGCAGCCCGGGGATAGACCAGGTGCTGGCAGTTCCGCGCCTCGACAGGGCCGCTTTCTTCGCCGGTGTCGGGCTGGAGCCGCGAGCGCGCAATTTCGTCATCACGTTGCACCCGGCGACGCTGTCAGCGGACAATGCCGCCATGGCGCGGGCCATGCTGGACGCGCTCGACGCCTTTCCCGAGGCCGGGCTGATCTTTACCGGGTCGAACGCCGATCCCGGCGCGGCGGAACTGGACAAGATCATCCGCGCCTGGGTGGCGACCCATGACAATGCCGTCTTTCACGCCTCGCTGGGCTCGGCGCGCTATTTCTCGGCGCTCACGCATTGCGACCTCGTGTTGGGCAATTCGTCGAGCGGGCTTTACGAGGCGCCGAGCTTCGGCATCGCCACCGTCAATATCGGCGACCGGCAGGCGCGGCGGGTGCGCGCGACCTCGGTCATCGACTGCGCGCCCGAGGCTGGGGCCATTCGAGCCGCAATGGAGACTGCCTTGGCGGGCGACTGGGCCGGCACCGTGAACCCCTACGGCGACGGGCAGGCCGCACTGCGCATCCTGTCCCATCTCGCCGCCGTCACCGATCCGGCGGCGCTCATCCGCAAATCCTTCGAGGACCTCGACCATGGCTGACACCAAGACACTGATCATTGCCGAAGCGGGCGTGAACCATAACGGCGACTTGGCCATAGCGCTGGAGCTGGTGGACAAGGCCGCCGAGGCCGGCGCGGATTACGTCAAGTTCCAGACCTTCAAGGCGACGAAACTGGCCTCTGCCAGCGCGAAGAAGGCCAGCTACCAGGCCCGCACCACCGACGGCGCCGAATGCCAGCTGGCCATGCTGCAGCGGCTGGAACTGTCGCTGGAGGATCACCAGGCGATCATGGCGCGCTGCGCCGAGATGGGCGTGCGCTTCCTGTCGACCCCCTTCGACATGGACAGCCTCGCGCTGCTGACCGAGACCTTTGCCCTGCCCGAGATCAAGCTCGGCTCGGGCGAGCTGACCAATGCGCCGCTTTTACTGGCCGCCGGGCGGTCCGGGGTCAGGATCATCCTCTCGACCGGCATGGGCAGCCTGGCAGAGGTCGAGGAGGCGCTTGGCGTGCTGGCCTTTGCCATGTGCCGCGAGGGCCAGCCGCAGGGCCGCGCCGATTTTGCCCAGGTCCTGCTCGATCCCGCCGTTTGGCCGGTGCTGGCGGAGCGGGTAACGCTGCTGCATTGCACCACGGAATACCCGGCGGCGGTGGAGGACACTAACCTGCACGCGATGGAGACCCTGCGCCGCGCCTTCGGAGTCAAGGTCGGCTATTCCGACCATACCGTGGGCGAGGCCGTCGGCCTGGCCGCTGTGTCGCTTGGGGCCTGCGTGCTAGAGAAGCATTTCACGCTGGACCGCACCCTGCCCGGCCCGGATCATGCCGCCTCGCTGGAGCCGGGGGAGCTGACACAGCTCATCTGCGGCGTGCGGGCGGTGGAACAGGCGCTGGGAACCGGGATCAAGCAGCCGGGCGCCGCCGAGGTGGCCAACCGCGCCGTGGCGCGCAAAAGCCTGCTGGCGGCGCGCGATCTGCCCGAGGGGCACGTGCTGGCGCTGGACGATATCGCTGTGAAACGCCCCGGCGACGGGATATCCCCCATGGCGCTGTGGGATGCCATCGGGCGCCCCCTTGAAAGCGCTGCGACGCAGGATGAGGTGATCAATGTCAAGACTTAGACTTGCCTACTTCGGTGATGGCCCGTGGTCACACGAAGCACTCGTCACGCTGGCCGCACGACAGGACGATTTCGAGATCGTCTTCGTCACGCCACGGTTCGACTATCAGGATCCCGAATTGTGCCGCCTCGCGCGAGAGCGCGGGTTGGCCGTCCGCCTGTTCGAGAACGTCAATTCCGCCGACGCGCTCGAGGAAATCCGGGCCTGCGAAATCGATGTCGTCGTCTCGATGTCGTTCAACCAGATCCTCCGAGCGCCCTTCCTTGCTTTGCCTCGTCTGGGGACGGTCAATTGTCATGCCGGAGCCCTGCCGCGATACCGTGGCCGGAATATTCTGAACTGGGCCCTGATCAACGGGGAGACGGAGTTCGGCGTCACCGCGCATTTCGTGGATACCGGAATCGATACCGGCGATATCCTGCACCAGGAGATGGTGCCGATCCGCGAAGGCGCAAAATACGGCGATCTTCTGGAACTGGCTTACGGGGCCTGTCCGCATGTGCTTATCGCCGCGCTCGACAAGTTGCACGACGGAACGGCATCCCCCCAGCCACAGGCGGAGCTGGGCGCCGGTTTCTATTGCGGACGGCGCGGCCCGGGTGATGAGTGGATCGACTGGTCCTGGAGCGCTGAACGAATCGTTAACTTTGTCCGCGCGATTGCGCCACCGGGTCCCGGGGCGGTCACGGCGCTCGGCGGTAAGTTGGTCGAAGTGCACGATGCGTCTTTTGATCCTGCCAGCCCGTCGTACCTCTGCACCGAAGGCGAAGTCGTGGGGCGCGACGAATCCGGCGTCTGGGTGAAGGCCTCCGACCGTGTCGTTCGGCTAGAGCGCTGCCGAAAAGTGGGCGATGAGGCGAGCTTTGTTCCCCGCTGGCGGATCGGCACCCGCTTCACTAACAAACTGGAGTATCGTCTCGCCCAGCTGGAAGCGGCAGGGGACTCCGCGACATGGTGATCGACCTGAAGAAGATGACCGTGCAGGGTGACGCCTCGCTGTGCCGGGTCATGGAAGTCATCGACAGCGGCGCGTGTCAGATCGCCCTGGTGACCGACGAGAGCGGCGTGCTGGTCGCCACGGTCACCGATGGCGACGTGCGGCGCGGCTTGCTCAAGGGGCTGGGCATGGACGCGCCCGTCTACGAGATCATGCACCGTAACCCGACGACGCTGCTCAAGGGGGCCAGCGCCGCCTCGGCTCAGCGGCTGATGCGGGAACGCGGCCTGAACCACATCCCCGTTGTCGATGCCGGGGGCAAGTTGGTGGCGTTGGCGGTGCGCGAGGGCATGACCGGCGTCGAGCCGCGTCCGACCAGGGTGATCCTGATGGCGGGGGGCCTGGGGACGCGCCTGCGCCCGCTGACCGAGACCGTGCCCAAGCCGATGATCCCGGTGGGCGACAAGCCGCTGCTGGAGCGCATCGTGACGCGCTTCCAGGACCAGGGCTTCAGCCGGTTCACCCTGTCGCTGAACTACCTCGGCCACGTGATCCGCGACCATTTCGGCGACGGGACGGCGCTGGGGGTCGAGATCGACTACGTCGAGGAGACCAGGCGCATGGGCACCGCCGGCGCGCTGTCGCTTATGCCTGCGCCTCCCGACGAAGCCTTCGTGGTGATGAACGGCGACATCCTGACCACCACCTCGTTTGGCGCGATGATGGATTTCCATGGCGAAACAGGCTCGGCGGTAACGATTTGCGCCCGCGAGTTCAACATGCAGGTGCCTTACGGCGTGCTGAACACCGAGGGCACCGCGCTGGTCTCAATGCAGGAAAAGCCTGTGCACAAGCACCTTGTGAACGCCGGGATCTACGCGCTCTCGCCGCTAGTCTTCGAGTATATGCGAGAGGGCGAGCCGCTCGACATGCCCGGCCTGATCGACCAGGTGAAGGAGGCGGGTCACAAGGTGTCGGTCTTCCCGGTCAGGGAATACTGGATGGACATCGGCCGCATTGAAGACCTGGACCGCGCCCGCGCGGAATACGAAACGGTGTTTGGCAAATGAGCGATCTTCTAGCGGTGATACTGGCGCGCGGCGGATCCAAGGGCATACCGCGCAAGAACGTCCAATTGTTGGGAGGTCTGCCGCTTATAGCCTGGACAGTGCGGGCGGCGTTGGATGCGAACTGTATCACTCGCGTTATTGTATCAACCGACGATGACGAGATCGCAGAAGCAGCGCGCGACGCCGGTGCCGAGGTACCATTTAGGCGTCCCAGCGAACTGGCCTCGGACACGGCGACCTCGGTCGACGTGATGGCGCACGCTCTGAACGCAGTGCCGGGGTTCGAGCGGGCCGTGCTGTTGCAGCCGACCTCTCCCTTCCGCACGGCGGCTGATCTCGATGCCGGTTTCGCGCTCTGGCAGGGCAGCACCGGCGCGGGCGGCTGCGTCTCGGTCTGCGAGGCCGCTGAATCGCCCTGGCTGATGTACAGTAGCGATGCCGCCGGGCAGCTGAAACGGCTCCTGCCGGTGCCGCCCGCGGGCCTGCGCCGACAGGATCTGCCCAAGGCGCTGGTGTTGAACGGGGCGTTCTACTTCATCGACGTGGCGCGATTCCGGGCCGAGGTCCGGCTGGTCTTCGACGATGGCCTGGGTTTCGAGATGCCGATGGAGCGCTCACGCGATATCGACACGCCAGATGATTTCGAAGCCGTCGAGCGTCAGCTGGCGGCCTGGGGCGGCAGCGTTCCGGAGACTCGCGCATGAAGACGCTGCGCTTTCTCGACCGACTGGAACTGACTGGTCTTATTACGCCGGCGTCGGTCATCGTCACCATGTTTACGGTCCCCGTTGGTACCAATGCTAGCGTGAATGACCACCGGCTGACGCCGGAGGCATCATTTGATGAAATGTAATTCCAGATCGTCCTTAATGACGTCGTCAGTCACGTTGCCGGAAGTCGTTGAGAAATACCCACGCTCCCAAAAGCGCCTTCCCCGGAAACGTTTACGCAGGTCGGGGAGTTCCATCTGGAACCGGCGGGATGGGCGTCCCTTGATGCGCTGCATGACATCGGACAGAGACAGCTCGGGCGGGATCGAAAGGAACATCGTGGGCATGGTGGAAGCGCTGCTCAAGCAGTTTGACGGCTATCCGGCGCGCCAGGGCTATATCGCGTGGGGCGGACAAGTTCTGGGCAGCTCCATCGTGCCGGTGCAGAAGAACAACAATATGCGGGACGAGAAAGATGTGATCAAGAACGGCAAGGTACCCAATAGTTCTATTGAGAAAACTGCAAGTCAACTTTTGGCGTCCTATGGGGGATGAGATGCCAAGTTCATTGCCGAGGTGGCCCACGCGGCGTACGTCTGAACGCCACCAGATGAATTCGCTCTATGACAGGGCGCTCGAGGCCGAGGCTCAAATAGTCACGTTTCACACCTGGCACCGGAGAGCCGTGCGCAACGTCACCTGGCTTCCCCATGCCTGGCACGTTCACGAGTCGTTGATCGCTAGGTTGCCCATGCTGTCCTGGCTGGCGCCAATTGGCTTCATTATGTGGGTCTTTCTAATCCTGCCCATGTTTGCGTTACGCGAGGCATGGCAATTGGGCCAAGCCCGCCGGCGAGCGCCGCCCGAACCTCTAATGTCGGGACGCTCTGTTTACTTGGGGACATCTATTTCGGACATGCTTCCAGCGGTCGCCAAAAGCGTGCCTGTTCCTGATGTCTACTTGGCCCTGCCTTGGCGCACACTTCCTCAAAATCTGCCATTCCAGATGAAGGTGATGGATTTGGCGGGGCATGTGCAGGCGCGAGATGTTAGGGTTGCGCTGGCAACAGCCTGGACATCCACACTTCGTCATTGTCTGACCCCCGCAAAACAGCATCTGGTACTATATGGTTATATGGGGTTTCGTTGGCACCTAGTTTACCTGGTCCTCAAGCGTATTGCGCCTGCGGAACTCTGGATCTCCAATCACTATGATCGGTGGGCCATACTGGTCGATGGCATAGGGGTGGCTTGCAAGACCATGGTGCAGCACGGACAGCTGAAAATGCAAAGCAAGGCCGAGCGTATAACTGTCGGATTTAAGCCCGACCCCAAGCTGAAAGGCCACTGGCGGCTTTTGCATTTCACACCGAATGCACTGTCTGAGTTCACTGATTTTGTTTTCAACTCTCCGCCGTACGAACAGATTTCCTTTGCCCCAGAGTTCGAGGTCTTTGACACGGAGACAGATAAGCCGGTTGTGTTGATGGTGGGTTCGCCGCATATTCAACGCGACCAGATGGCGGAACTGAAAGCTCTGCGACAGGCGTTTGGGTCGCGGTTTGTCTTGTATTACCGCCCACATCCACGGGCCGGCACACGGAGCATCGACGCGACCCTCCAAGATGTCAACGCGACGGTCGTGCCACGTCGACTGCCGCGCGGGGCACTTTGTATAACTTATCCCTCGACGTTGAATGATTCTCTAGAGCGCCTTGGAATCGCGCCTCTTTTCGATTTTGATTACAGCTTAACTGAGGAGGTTATTGTGACACGAAAAGCACTGCATGAGCATCTTGCCGAGAGTCTAGGCCGGAAACCTCAGGAACGATGTGAATGTGCGGAATAGCTGGTATCGTCGAGCCTAGGGGCCGAGCCGGACTAGAAGGGCGCTGGGAGGCTGCCGCCGCGCGCATGTCGCACCGGGGCCCGGACGCAACCCATTATCTCATCCGCGAAATTGGTCCAAACCAGATCCTTTTGGGTCATCTCCGCCTGGCAATCGTCGATTTGACCCCGGGATCTGATCAGCCAATGGTGCGGGACCGGACTGATATGGTCTTTAATGGAGAGATCTATGATTTCCGACATTGGCGAACGAAGCTAGAGACACAAGGCCAAGTCTTTGAGACAACTGGCGATAGCGAGGTTCTTCTGAATGCGTTTCGCAGACAGGGGAGCGATTGCTTCCAGAACTTCGATGGCATGTGGGGCCTCGCGATCTTGGATAGGGGCCGCAACCGGCTGACACTCAGCCGAGATTTCTTTGGCGAAAAGCCGATCTATTACCTTAATGATGAAGGCCGGTTCGCCTTCGCCTCGGATGCGATTGCCCTTTGCCGACTCGACGGTACCGCGCGCGCCCTAGATCCTGCGTTCCTGCGCCACTTTATCCTGTCCGGCTATGCGCCCCCAGGCTGCAGCGTTTTCGAAGGCATCAAACGGCTAGAGCCGCGTCAGACCCTTACTCTTGATCTTGACACGATGGCGCTATCGGTCGACGATCAGACACCCCTGTTTCACGCACCGGTCTTTAGTGCCGATGCGCCCTTTTCGATGGATCAGTTTCATGCGCTCTTTGTCAAGGCTCTAGAAACCCGGCTTTTGGCCGATGTGCCGGTGGGTCTGATGCTGTCCGGAGGCATCGACAGCAGTTATGTCGCGGCTGTAGCGCGGCAGGACCTGGACAAACGCTTGCACTGTCTGACTGTCCGGTACGGCCAAGGCAGCGACGTGGAAACAGATCGTGCGCGCCATGTGACCGAGACGCTTGGGCTACCCCATCACATCGTTGAGGTGGCAGAAGCGGAGTTTGAAACTCTGGTCGAAGACGCCATTCCGTCAATGGATGAACCGATCTCTGATGTGGCCTATCCTCTTTTGCTGCGCGTCGTTGGGGCGACTCCGCAAGAGACTCGGGTGCTGTTGACCGGGGATGGCGCGGATGAGCTGTTCTTGTCTTATGCTGGATACCGGAAATACCTGCAGCACTTGGGGCAGCCCTCTGGTGGCATGGGGCGATTGGGGCCTCTGGTCGCTGGCACTGTTTGTCGGGGACCAGAGCTTTTGCGGCGAATCTGGCGGCGGGCTGCTCCGTCACTTTTGCCGATGAGCGCAGCAGAAATGCTATTTGTCGACATTGCGCTTGAATCCGGGGACTGGAAACGCGCACGATTAGGTGATCCGGGCTACAATGCCGAGGAGCAGGCGACGCTACTTTATGAACATGCCTATACCAATTCCCTGGCTGAGTATCTTCTGGTCAAATCCGACCGCGCCTCCATGTGGCATTCCAAAGAGTTCCGAACACCGTATTTGAACCGCACCCTGTTGAACTATGTCGGCAGCTGTTCCTTCGAGAGCCTTCCGCGTGGCAGAAAGACACCGTTGGTGGCGCGTTTGAACCAGATGCTGGGCCAGGATTTGGGCTTTAGCAAGCGTGGGATGTTTGCCCAGGGAGAGCGGACCTTTAATCACCTTGCGTTGCCAAATCTTTCGCCCTTTGACCTGCCACGGCCGCGCTCCATGCAGGAACGGTATCGGCATTTGGTTCTGGGCAGGTGGATTGAACACCATTGTCCGGGCCAGCTTGGCTGATATGGCCGGTTTGCGCTCCAACCTCGGGTTCAACCTGGTCAATCAACTTTTACTGATCGCGTTCCCGTTGTTTTTGAACATTTACCTGGTCCGGGTGCTGCATCTGGAAGACTTGGGTAAGTGGTACCTTGTGAATTCGGCCGCCGCCCTGGTGCAGTTGTTGATCACCGCGCCTCATTTCTGGCTGGTTCGGAAATTGAGCGGCGGCGAGGGTGATCCGCAACGTACGGTTGCTGCCGGAATGACTACTTATCTTGGGCTCTTGCTAGCCGTCGCCCCGCTTTACGGGGCCTATGTACTTTGGATCGCGCCTGAGGCCAGCTTTGTCGCTGTGCTGGTCTTTGCCCAGCTGCTCATGAGTACCCTAGCCTGCGAATATTATTTCCACGCCTATCAGCAACAGCGTTTCCTGATGATCCGGCGGTTGGTGACCCGCAGCGTTCTGGCGGTGTTATTGCTGATCTTCGTACGCGATCCGACAGATTTCCACCTGTTTGTTGTCTTGACAACTGCCATGTTTATTCTCGAGCACCTGATCAACCTTGGCGCGGTGCTCCAACGGCTTGGGCTGGCTCGCCCAGACCGATCTACACTTCGGGCGGTTGCTGGCTCGGTTCGCCAGATGCTGCCCTTCAACGCAACCCACAATACCTTGCCGCATATTGTTCTGTTGGCCGCGCCGTGGGTTTTCGACCTAGAAACGGTAGCGATCCTGACGATCCTGGTGAGGCTGGTGAATATGGCAACCACATTGGTGACCTCGAGCATCAATGTCATATTTCCCTTTCTCAACACCAAGGCGGGGGCCGTGGATATCAAAAAGCGCCTCGGTAGAATGACTGGTTTGGTGGCGGTAGCAATTGGCCTGATTGGGTTTCTTTTGCACGAGCCAGTGGCGTGGATTTTTCTAGACAGAGCCTTAACACTAGAGCAGGTACAGGGGTTCGGATTCCTTTGTGCCTATATTCCCATTCACGCGGTCTACAACTACCTCGCCTTTAGTAACTTTGTTGCTCAATCTAAGACTTATGTCGTAACCCTGTGCAATCTGTTCATCCAAGGATGCTTTGGCGCAGCCGCCATGGTGTTTCCAGCAAGTTTTGCTCTCTATGCCGCGACCATGACCATCTGTGCTGGTTTGGGTCTCATGTGCCTTTGGGTGCTTCATTTCCAACTACGGGAAGACCGTTGATGATCCTTTACCTTTCAGACACACTTGCATCAAAACGCAATGGCGGCGTGTCCCTATCGGGTGTGGATTTTCTGCAGCTTCTGCGGCTTCACTATGCGGATATCGCGGTTTTGACAACCGATACTGTACCAGACGCAGATCGTGTAGCCACAGATCTTGCGGGCTATCCTTTGCATCCCTTGCGCGACGTTCGACGTCTGGCAAGGGTCTATCGCCCGCGGCGCTCTCTGCGTAGCTTAGCGCGGTTTGTGCAGGTCCAGCTGCAAAACCTCGGCGCGCGCCAAAGCATTGACTTAAGACACGATTATCAGCCTGATCGTCCCAACATCCTTTTTGTGAATTCCTGGTCGGATCTCTATCTAGCTGGGCGGATCAAGGGCGATCCCCGGTTCAAAACGGCTTGTATCGTACGCGGCAACCCGGAGTCCTTTGTCTGGCAAAGCACGGAATCTGACAAGACGGCCGCGGTGGATCAAGCCGGCGCTTTCCTTCGACAATTCGATTTTCTGATATTTGTCTCCAGCATCGGGCGAGACCGGTGGCAACGCTATCTCGGAGAGTCGAACCGGTCTTATTACCTGCCCAACTCAATCGACGAATCCAGCGTGGGCACCTTGTTGGAAAAGGATCCTAAGGCCGTTGCCGTCGATCTTGGGTTGGCCAAAGATATGACCCATCTGGTCGCCGTGGGCTCAGTGCAGACGCGCAAAGGTCAGGATACGCTCATCGACACCGCCCGAGCATTGCGAGCCAAAGGGCATAGCCGGTTTCAAATCCATGTGGTCGGCGTGGTGTCACAACCGTTTCGCGGGCCAGAAATTGTCCGGCAGCTGCAATCGTCGGATGTTTCGGAACACTTCATCCTACATGGCCACCGCGAGGATGCGCTTCATTTCATGCATGCCGCTGATATCTGTATCTTCCCCAGCCGGGCCGAGGCGTTTCCGCGTACAATTGCTGAATACATGGCCCTTGGAAAACCAATCGTGTCAACGGATGTCTCGGGCGTTCCCGAAATGATCAAAGATGGAGAGAATGGGCTGCTTTGCGGTATTGATGAGGGCGCGATTATGGGCGAGAAAATCGCGGATCTTCTCAACGCGCCTGCCTTAGCAGCAACGCTAGGCGCCAACGCCCGCCAAACCTATGAGTCCAAATTTTCAAAACGCTCTCAAGCAGAGCGCGCCGGTGAAATCTTTAGCGATATCGACGTTCATCTCGGGAATATGTAGGACAGCAGCATGAATAGCTTTTCAGGACATTTTGCTGGACAGAGCCAACAAATGCTCGCGCGTTCAACCCATGCGACACTCTGCATGGCTTGCGTTGCTGTAGGCGCAGCTCTGTATTATTCGCCGTTTCTAAGCATAGGCGTCGCAGCGTTCTATTCCTTTTTTTCGGCTATTGTGTGTCTGGCAGCCGCCGCGAGCATATCAAACAAAGAACAATCCTGGCTGTTTTGGTTCACTGTAACATATTTCCTCTTTTATCAATTCGGCACTATCGCTGGCACCTTACTGGGTGGCTTCGATGAATCTTTTGTGAATCACCGCACCAATTTTTCCAACGACATTACAGACGATGCGATAGCCCGTTCCTACGTCGTTTCGGGGGCCTGCATTGCATTGATCTGGCTCTTCGCCGGCTACTTTCACATCCATCCGCCCAAGAGAGAAATTCCCTTTCACAAGCCTATGTATCAGTTAGGATTAATCCTACTAACTTTGAGCACACCAATTATCCTATATAGCCTCATAGAGCAGATAAATTTGATCCGTCAGCAGGGATATGCCTTTCTCTATACATCCGGTTTTCAGGACCAGCGCTCGAGCATTCCCGGGCTGTCGATAATTAGTAACATCAATACCCTAAGCTTTCTGATGATCTTCGCATCCATGCCCTCCAGAAAGAGGTTCTTTTATACAGCAGGGCTTTTCTTACTCATATCGTTTACTGACTCGCTGAAAGGTGCCCGCTCGGCACTGATCATCCCCTGGATTTTTATTATATGGCATGCGTCAATTTACTATGGTTTTCGGCTGCGGCTTAGGCGTTCTATTCTGTACACCATAGCTGTGTTCGCCATCTTGTTCTATGGGCAGATCACCCGGGGTGAAGAGGGCGACATTGGCATGTATCTTCTTGAGCGATTTATAACGATTGATATGAGTAAAGCCCAGCATACCCTTGCTGTGGTGTTAGATAACTACGATAACGTGGAAGTGCGTTCTATTTTTGCCTTCGAGCCTTTGGTATTCCCAGTCCAATTTTTGCAGCACGGTTCGGCCGTTGTTGGCCAATCGGAAACAACGGCCATACTTCGTGGAGATCTTAATCACACTTTTTCGAGTTATTTGAATTATGGTGCTTACATCAGCGGCGCAGGGTTGGGTTCTGCTTTCGCGGCCGAAGCTTTTCAATTTGGATTCACCTCCATGCTTCTATTTATTCCCATCTGGTATATATTTTTTAGAAGCTTTTTATCTGGTAGGCTCGGTGCATATCGGATCTTACTCTTGATTCAGCCTATAATCTTTATGCATGTTGTTTTCTCTCCCCGAGGAACAATTTTCCCTGCCACATGGCCAGTTTTGAAAATATTGATCATGTATTTGGCGATCATAGTCCTGGTCCAGATTCTGCCAAAAAAGCCATTGGCGCCCCGAAAAGTATAAAAATTCACCACTCAGGTGGCCAATTTGGCGCGAAAATCACGGGCAACACAGTTTCTCCGGTCCCAAGCCACCGTCAATCAGAAACCTTGGCGAATCCGAGGAAGTCGGTCAGAAGTTCCATAATTCGACAGCTGAGAGGAAAGAATGATGGCAGAAAATAAGTGCGTTAAGCCAAAACGAGTTCTGATCACTGGCGGCACCGGCTCGTTTGGCAAAACCATGCTTCGAGATCTACTTGATGACGGCATTCAAGAAGTCCGTATCTTTTCGCGTGACGAGGAAAAGCAAGACGCGCTCAGAAACGAGCTGCGAGATGACCGGGTTCGCTACTACATCGGGGATGTACGAGACCGGGGTGCTGTTGATCGTGCCGTTCAAGGCGTGGATGCGATTTTTCATGCGGCCGCACTCAAGCAGGTTCCCAGCTGTGAGTTCTTTCCGCATGAGGCTGTGTTGACCAACGTCGTCGGGTCGGAAAACGTTGTTCGCTCAGCGATCGCGTCGAAGGTTCGGAGCGTTGTGTGTCTCTCGACCGACAAGGCCGTATTCCCTGTTAACGCCATGGGGATGACAAAAGCGCTGATGGAAAAGACGGCTCAGGCCGCGGCGAGAACCCTGGGCCCGGATGGCGACACCATCATTTCGGCCGTTCGCTATGGCAACGTCATGTACTCGCGTGGATCGGCCATTCCACTTTTCGTACGCCAAATCAAATCAGGCAAGCCAATTACCATCACGGAACCGACCATGACACGCTTCCTGATGCCGCTTCGGTATAGTGTGGCTTTGGTTCACCATGCTTTTCAGTACGCCAACCAGGGCGATCTGTTCATCAAGAAGGCCCCGGCATCTACGATTGCCGACTTGGTCACCGCCTTGAAGGAGCTGTTCAATGTCCCCGACCACCCTGTCGAGGTGATCGGCTGGCGCCACGCAGAAAAGCTCTACGAGACCCTGGCCAGCGCGCAGGAACTCGGCAGCTCAGAGGATATGGTCGACTATTATCGGATCATCCTCGACATGCGGGATCTAAACTACAAGCCTTACTTCTCTGAAGGCGAGGTCGAGACGAAACAGAACGAAGATTACCATTCGCACAATACCACGCAACTGAGTGTCGCCGGTGTGAAAGAACTCCTACTGACCCTGCCCGAGGTCCAGGCGGAACTGAACAGCTGGAACGACGCGAAATGAAACGAATTGTCATCACCGGCGCAAGAGGGCTGATCGGATGGCATGCGCATGCGCGTTTGCATGCGGCCAATTGCGCTGCGACGTTCAAGGTGGAGCCGGCACCCTTCGATATCGTTGCGCTCGACCATGCCGCTTTCGATGACGACGCGACCCTGCAGGCCGCGGTTGACGGGGCGCAGGCCGTGCTTCATTTCGCTGGCGTAAACCGCGCTCCTGACGACGTGGTCGAGGCGGCCAATCCTGCAATCGCATCCCGGTTGGCAGAGGCCTGCAAGACCGCTGGGAATAAGCCCCACATCGTTTACGCGAACTCGACGCATGCCGCGAACGACAAGCCCTATGGGCGCTCGAAGCGCATTGCGGGCGAGGTGCTGTCAAGAGTTGGAGGTGGATACACTGACATGGTGCTTCCGCATATTTTTGGCGAATGCGCGCGCCCCCGGTACAACAACGTCACCGCGACCTTCATCGAGGCGGTGATCGCGGGCGAGACGCCGGATATCAACTCCGACGGACGCGTCTCATTGTTGCATGCTGGCGCGGCGGCACAGGCGGCGCTGGACGCAGTCATCAATGGCACCGATGGCTCCTTACGGCCCAAGGCCCGTGACATTGCCGTTACCGACCTCTTCGCTCTTCTGCAGCAGTTCCATGCCGACTACCAGGCCAACATCTATCCGGATCTTGGCGATCCTTTCACAGTCGCCCTGTTCAACAGCTACCGCGCGGCCCTGTATCCGAGCGGATTTCCACGGCCACTGAAACTGAATACCGATGCCCGTGGCACATTGTTCGAAGCCGTCAAGGGGGGGGGCGGAGGTCAGGCTTTCCTGTCGACCACCCAGCCCGGTATCACGCGCGGCGATCATTTCCACCTTAACAAGGTTGAACGCTTTCTCGTTGTCCAGGGCGAGGCGACGATCCGCATCCGCAAGGTGTTGAGCGACGATGTCTGGGAATACAGAGTTTCCGGAAATGCGCCAGCTCCCGTCGACATGCCGACGCTGCACACCCACTCCATCGAGAATACTGGTGACACCGAGCTTCTGACTTTGTTCTGGACTCATGATTTGTTCGATCCGGCCAATCCGGACACGTTTGCTGATAAGGTGCTAAGATGAAACGCCTAAAGGTTATGACCATTCTCGGCACGCGGCCCGAGATTATCCGTCTGTCCCGCGTCATGGCTCGGCTCGACGATTTCACCGATCATGTCATCGTGCATACCGGACAAAACTGGGACTATGAACTGAACGAGGTGTTTTTCGAGGACCTAGGGGTGCGAAAGCCCGACCATTTCCTCGGGACCGGAGGCGGCACGCTGGGCGAGACGCTTGGAAAGATCCTATCGGAAAGTGAGAAGGTGCTGGCCGAGGAACGCCCTGATGCGGTTGTGGTTCTGGGTGACACCAATTCGGCGATTTCCGCGATCATGGCGCGGCGGATGAAGATCCCAGTCTATCACATGGAAGCGGGCAACAGGTCCTTCGACCGAAACGTCCCTGAAGAGACCAATCGCAAACTCGTGGATCACATTGCGGACTTCAACCTTGTCTATACTGAGCACGCGCGGAGGCACCTGTTGTCTGAAGGCATCCAGCATCGTCGCATCTACCTGACCGGTTCGCCGATGCGCGAGGTGCTGAATCACTATCGCGAGCGTATCGACGCCTCGGATGTGCTATCGCGTCTTGGGCTGAATGACCGTGGCTATTTCATCGTCTCGCTGCACCGCGAAGAAAACGTCGACAGTGCCGCCCGCCTTTCGGCCTTGGTTGACGCACTGAACCGCATTGCCGCGCAGTATGACATGCCAATCATCGTGTCGACCCATCCGCGCACGCGCAAACGACTGGACGCGCTGAACGATGTGGCTCTGGATGACCGTGTGCAATGGATGAAGCCGTTCGGTTTTCATGATTACAACAAGCTTCAGATGCGCGCATTCTGCGCGATCTCCGACAGCGGCACGATCGCAGAGGAAAGCTCGATGCTGGAATTCCCAGCAATCACCCCGCGCGACGCGATTGAGCGGCCCGAGGGATTAGATGTTGGCAGCCTGATCATGACAGGACTGAATTCCGACACAATCCTTGATGCAATTGCAGCCATCACGCGCGGATTTGCGCGGCGTGAATCCGAAGGGCACGCGCATCCAGTGCCTACTGATTATTGTGTCTCCAATACCGCTGAGCGGGTGGCTAATCTTATCCTAGGGACAGCAAGGCTGTCCAATAACTGGGACGGGATTAGGAAGGATTGAGGACTGTCTCGTGAAAATACTGATCACCGGCGCTTCCGGCTTTGTTGCAAGTCAAATCATCCCACATCTGCTCGGGAATGGAGCACAGCTTGTATTAATCAGCCGCGATGTGGCTGCGCTTCGTGCCCGCTATCCCAAATGCGCGAGCGGAGATTATGATGCTTGGGACAGCTTGGCAGAAGACGTAGATGCCGTCTTGCATCTGGCGGCCAAGAACAACGATGCGGATGGGAGCGCCGAGGCGTTCCATGACGTCAATATTGGCCTGTTGCGCGATGTGCTGAGAGCAACCAAGAACTCGGGTATTGCGCAATTGATCTTTGCCTCTTCGATTCATGCCCGTCCTGAAACAGCGGGCAAAAGCCATTATGCGACGTCTAAGATGGCAGCAGAGAAACTGCTGGAAGACCAGCACAACTTGGCGATCCGAATATACCAATTGGCAGCTGTCTATGGCACAGAATTGGCTGGCAATCTTGCCATCGTCACCCGGTTTCCCACACCGGTGAGGCCCGCCCTATTCAAAATACTGGGGGCACTCCGCCCGACGCTGCAAGCGCGACGGTTGGCTGATGAGATACTGAATGCCGTGAACGACCCTCGATCAGAGCGGAAAATTCTTACGGATCAACAGCGCAATAATCCGGCCTTTAATCTATGCAAACGCGGCATCGACCTGGTATTCGCGGCTACGGTAGGGCTTCTTTTCTGGTGGCTCATCGCGATTGTTTGGCTGGCGGTTAAGCTGACGTCGGAAGGGCCCGGTATTTTTGCCCAACAACGTGTCGGCCAACATGGCAAGCAGTTCATATGCTATAAATTCCGCACAATGAAGAAAGACACCGAACAGGCCGGAACACATGAATTGACTAGCACGTCAGTTACCACGATTGGAAAGTTTCTGCGCAAGGGAAAAGTCGATGAACTCCCGCAGATCATAAATATTCTAAAAGGCGACATGAGCTTGATCGGTCCTCGGCCTTGCTTACCTACGCAGATCGAGTTGATCGAGGCTCGGCGCGCGCTTGGTGTGCTTGATGTCCGCCCCGGTATCTCAGGACTGTCGCAAATACGGAATATCGACATGAGCACGCCCGAGGCGCTTGCCCAATCCGATGCCGAGTATATTGCGCTGCGCTCGCTACCACTGGAGATGAAAATCATCCTGGCAACAGCGACTGGTAGCGGTCAGGGGGACAAGATCCGTGACACATAGCAAGAACACCTATGGAGACGCCTCTCAGGCTATAAAAATTGCTTTCGTCTCCCAGTATTTTTATCCTGAACAGTTTTCTAACAACGAGATCGTCAGGCACCTAGTCCAACAAGGTCACGCTGTCGATGTGATTTGCTGTGTGCCAAATTACGGTCAGGACACATTTTTTGACGGCTATTCGAACGAAACGCGCGCTTCAGAAGAGTGGAATGGGGCGCGGGTTCACAGGGCCTGGACTGTGGCCCGGGGCAAAAGCAAGTTGCGCTTGATGCTAAACTTTCTTGCCTTCCCAGTTTTTGGAAGTCTTCGAGCGCTCTCGGCCTTCAAAGGGCAGACACCTCCGGACGTGGTGTTTGTATCCATGCCATCCCCTCTTTTGCAGGCTTTTGTCGGTCTGGTTATTAAGGCTCGATATCGTGCGCGCTGTGTCTATTGGGTGCAAGACTTATGGCCAGAGAGCTTGACCCTGACCTTGGGAATTGGCAATCCGATCTTGGTTCGTCCCCTGTCATGGATCTGTGGGTGGCTTTACCGTAGAGCCGACACAATCCTGGTTCAAAGTGAGGCCTTTATCCAGCGAATAGAGCGGTTCGGCATTCCCAGCGAGAAGATTGCCATGTTACCCAATACAGCGCCTGAAACATATATACCACTAAATCCTGAACCGAGCTGGGGCGAGACGAAGCTGATGAAAGCAGGCCTTTTCAAATTCGTTTTCGCCGGTAACATTGGAGAAAGCCAAGATCTTGAAGGAGTGATTGATGCATTCTCTAGGCTCGACAATAGGATAGATGCACATTTCTATATTATAGGGTCTGGCCGCAATTTAGAGAACGTGAAAGCACGTATGCGTGAAAAGGGGCTAGAGGAAAAGATCACATTTTTGGGACGCTATCCAGAAGAGCGCATGCCTTATTTCTTTTCCAACGCTGACGCGTTGATCGTTTCCCTTAAGGACAATGAAATATTTTCGCTGACCGTTCCCTATAAGGTGCAGTGCTATATGGCGTGCGGACGGCCCATTATTGCCATGTTAAATGGCGAAGGGGCACGCATCATCCGGCAGAGTGGCAGCGGTTTGGTGGCCCCAGCAGGACAGCCAGGAGATCTGGCCAAAGTTCTCGGGCAGTTTTGCGCTCAAAGCCCTTCACAAAGAGAGAAGTTTGGCCAAAAAGCCTATGATTGGTTTAATACCCATTACGCTAAAGAGACCGTTTATAGCGCGCTGGAGGCTGCGCTCACCCGGGATACCAGCGCCGCCGCGTCAAGCCGCTGATGAAAAACAAGATAGCGGGAAAGCTGAACAGGCTGCTGAAAAAGCCTGCCGTACGGAACGATTTCCCTCTATGCCGATGCAGGGTAAGCGACGTCGCCGTTTCTTATCTGGAATAGCCATCAAAACTTCATGCCGGGTCTTGACGATGTCGATCGCCACCAAAACAGGGGCATCTTGTGCAACAATAATCTTGGTCATCGTCGGGCTCCTTTGCGGTGTGGTTTGTGCAAAACTACTGTAGGGAACCGAGACCCGGCCATCCCAACTTCGACAGCTAAGCACGTAAGTTGGGAGAAACGCGCCGACGCCAGGCCGTTGCGACAAAATCAGGGCGCCGGTGAATAACGCGGGATTAGGGTCGAAAAAAAATCTTCAAACGCCTTCCTATGAACTACTACGACTGCGCCAAGATCGGAAGACTGCATATCTCTGATTATCATTTTGACCTGCGAATTGTCTACAAGGGACTTACGGATCTGAGACGTCTCCAAATATTAAACGGCTCAACAGTACACATCTATATGGCCCAAAACTAAACTTGCCGCTTTCTATTACAGTTTGACCGACACCATCAATCAATGGCTCTACGCTTAATATCAAACGATTAAACACTTCCTGAAGCTCAACGTTGTTGGATGGTGCCTCAAGCAGAGATGAGATGGCCGTCATTGTGAAATTGTATCGCTCCTGATGACCAATAGTACGAAATGCATTTATGGAGCCTTGTACTGTCTGAGGCATATCACCCACTGGTGCATAGCCAAGTAAGGACAACAACAGGGCAACCACGGCGGTATCAGTTTTGTTGCGGTCGCAATCAAGACGATGGTAAATTTCGCACAACTTATTAGGCAGCCGACTCATAAAATTCGATCCAAAGTCTCACTGAGGCCAGTTTAATCATGGCGAGAAAGTTGCGTGACGTTTTCTCATATCGGGTTGCGATACGGCGGAATGAGGCTTTAAGGCGACCGAAGAAGCGCTCGATTTTGTTGCGCTCCTTGTAGATTTCTGCATCGAAGTCCTTTGGCAGCTTGCGGTTGGATTTGGATGGGATCACGTCGATAGCTCCCTGTTCCCAGATCAACTCGCGGATCCAATCGGCGTCATAGGCCTTGTCCGCGAGGACGTATTGACCGGGTTGCAGAGCATCCAAAAGACGTTTGCATGGAGGGGCGTCATGCGCCTGGCCGGGCGTCAGTTCGAACCGGATTGGCAGGCCGTCCTGATTGACAAGTGCATGAATTTTCGTGCCTAACCCGCCACGCGAGCGCCCGAGGCAGCGACGCGGGTCTTTTTTTTGAGTGTGGTTGCCGCATGATGGGCTCGGATGCTGGTACCGTCCACCATGACCGTATTGACGTTGTGAGCGTCGGCCACGGCCTCCATAATCCGGTCCCAGTGACCTGCGTAGGCCCATCTGTTGAAGCGGTTGTAGATCGTGGTGGGAGGCCCGTATTGTTCAGGTAAATCGGCCCATGGGACGCCCGTGCGCAGAACATAGAAGATGCCGTTGATCACGCGCCGGTCATCCACCCGCTTCACCCCACGCGTCTTGTTTGGCAAGACTGCTTTAATGAAGCCCCACTCAAGATCGCTCATGTCTGACCGTGCCATTTTCCCGCTCCCACGTGTTGCTTTGGCAAAAATGAATCACAAGTCTATGCGAAAGAACAGAAATTAATGGGTGTGCTGCCTAATGCTCTTGACCTGCTCTGCGTTCATTTGGGATATTCCGCTTTCTACACCTCTGATTAGTCCGAACTTGGTCAAATTTTTCTGTTCCGTCTTGTTGAAGGGCAACACAGCAGCCGAAGCAAAACAGGGACGGTTAAAGTTACACCATCCGTCAAGATGGAAGCAACCTGAGATAGCTCTGCTCCTTGGCTTCTTTGGCAAGAAAGATCGCATTCATCCCGGCTGCTATGGCAATTTTGGGCAGATCGGCCGGGCCCTTCCATAACTCTGGGCCACCTGCGCGTTCGACCTCACCGACCGAAACCAGACGATCATCAGAGCCGTATCGGTCAATCAGAACACGGTGTTTGTCGTATGTGTCACGCCGGTAGCGTTTCCACTCAGCAAGCGCGCCCGTAGCCAAATAGGTGAACCCCAATAACAGCGTTCCCGGCTCGTCGCCGTCGGTGTAAAACCGAGTCTCCCCGGGCGCGAGACTTTCCAAGTCCACGCCATAGCGATAGGTGTTTGCCTGGGCGACCTTGTCCGGGATGTGTCCTGCGACCTCACGTAAAACCTCGGCGTCGTTGAACACTGCCGTGGCAGAGAGCATGCCGAGCCGGTGGCAAAAAACCACCTCGACAAGCGCAGCGCGCTGCCGGTCAGTGAGCGCGTCCAGCGCCGGGGAGAACCCCACCAAGGCGTTGATGTTGATAATTCCCATGTCCAATCCGTCAGTTGATTGTGACCGAGCCGCTGGACGTGAAGACAGCCGATGTGCCGTCCCACGTCAGCCGTAAATATCCCGCAGCACCGTCGCCACCGGGATACCCCGCTGTAGCTCCGGTGCCACCAGCGCCGATAATAACGTTGACCTCAGCGCCATAATCAGCGGTGATTATGCCTGTCCGACGTGTCCCTGCGGCGCCTCCAAAGCCCCCTGCGCCAGAAGAATCATATGTCGAAGGATTGTCTCCTCCACCGCCGCCGCCGCCCGCTCCATATGATGATGTGGGAGCTGCGGAACCTGCGGCATTGACGCTGCCGCCGATGCCACCAGGACCGTAGACCGTCCCAGCGCCATCATTGCCTGATCGTGAGGCTTGTCCGTTTAGGCCACCCAGCCCGCCAGCTGCGGAGACTATAGGAAGACCGGCTACCGTGATGTTTGTCGCCCATCCGGATCCTGCTCGACCCGAAGAAGTGCCATCGTCAACGCCATGCCCACCACCTCCGCCTCCACCGATCATTTCATAATTGACAACCGCCGTCCTGGCGCTGCCCCGGAAGGCTGAGAATGATATCGCCCCGCTTGTCGGAATGCCCACGTTGGGCGAGCCTACTGCCGGGACGCGCCCGGCGCCGCGATAATATGCGCTGAGGGCGAGCTCGGATGTGCCGCCGAATTCGGTCGAAATTTCAGAAAGCGCCAATGACCCAGACTCTGCTAACGCCATGATTAAGGTGCTCCGAATGCGGTGATGTCGCCGGAAACGGTAAAATTTCCGTCAGGATCCAGGCGCATCCGCGCGACACCACCGTGGAAAAAGCGCAGGGTGCCGTTGGCATCTTCCGCAACGGTCCAGTCGCCCACCGCTCCATATGCAAAGGCGCCAAGCCCGAGGCTGGATGCCACGGCCTGCGGCGATCCGACCTCAATGATCGTGAACGCCCCGTTACCGTTGTCGCGCTTTAGGAACAGCTTGCCGTCCCGCGTATTGATTGCCAACTCACCGAGATCGATTTGGGCAGTCGTCGGCACTTTGCCAGGAACTGCCGACCGTTTGCTAAGAACCCTGGATGTCATGAAGTTGACTCCACATCAGGGTCCGCAAATTGAATAACCTCTGCTGGAGCCTGATCGATGACCGTTTGCGCTGCCGCGCGTTCCTTGTCATCTTGGTCTGTATCCGGGTTGGACACCATAATGCTGCCGCTTTGCTCGCCGGTCGCCTCGTCATAGACCGGCTGCTCTATTTCCATCGGGATTGGGTCAATCGCCGCCTGCACAACGACGGTCTCCATCACAGGCTCCCCCGACGCCTCGTGAAACAGGGGATTGCCCTGTTCATCGATGACTTGCCGCCCCTCTGTGACCTCGGGGCGCCCATCCGCCAGCCGGTAACGTGCCAGACGCGCCCGCGCCGCTCGGTAGGCCTCAAGCTGGTGGTTGAACAGGTTGTTTGCGCCATTGACTATATTGTCAGCCTCCCAGCCAAGCGCGATCGCTTCGTAGGAAACGTGCCCCAGAGCCTTCACCACTTCCGACAACCTAGCTGGCAAATTCTCTTGCGGGATCAACCGAAGAAGTTCCTCGTCGCCCGTCCGCGCACCAGCCTGTGCCAGCTGAGCAGCGACATAAGCCACACCGCGCTTGGTCGCCTGACGAACCGAAAGGGGCAGACCCCCCTTCTTGATGAAAACGGTCATGGCTCAGGCCTCCCGCACGCAGATCACGCCCACGTCCACTGTGGCAGGAGCCACAGCGAAAGTGATCGTATGGATGAACCCGTCGAAGCTGGCTGTGTAATCCTCGCCGGTGCCAGGGCGCCGTAGCGCGCCATCTACATAGACGAACTTGGGCTTCCACCCGCGCGGCAGCGCGAAGACGGTCTGGGCGCCGGTGCCGGAGAACCAGAAGGCTTCCTGCGCGACGCCCGAAGCAACCTTTGCCCGGAGCGCAGAGAGCTCCTCGCGCAGATTCTGAGCTGGTTTCTCGATATTGACTGTCACTTGTCGATCCTCCTTATTCTTCTACGACCAAGCCGTTGACGGTGCTGACCGCGGTCTCGACCGGGTCTTCTGTGTTAGCCACGCGAAGGAGGCCGTCGAACACGCTGCGGCCTTGGCTCGTTCCGACGTGCAGTAGGCTGGTCTTGGGATCGTGGGCGAGCGCGGTCACAGCATCCGAGGTGCCGAACAGCGTGCACTGCGCACCCGGCAGGAATAGCCGCCGCTCATCCTCATAGATTTTTGCGATCTGGTTTGGCGTCGGGGCATTGCCAGATATGCGCAAGAGCGCGATGCCGCCTGGCCCGTCCAGGGACTGGTTTCCATCGTGGCGCACGCCGACTCGCAGAGTTTCCGTTCCTGCCAACGAGAGATCTGCGACAGACGCAACGTTCACCAAAGGGACCGAATTGGCATAGAGCGTCGCCTGCCCATCAATCCGAACCAACGCCCAATGGAACCAGCCGGTCGGCGTCAACACATTTGGGCGCAGGCTTGGCGCGCCGAGAATATAGGCCTCGAGATTGCCAGCGGTTGGAGAGGGATAAGTGCCGACAAAAATCTTCGGGGCTCCGCTCACACTATCCCCCAGACGAACGAATGTGGCGTATGGATCCGTCGTGTTTGCCCACCCCATCGCGCAGAAATCGCCCGTTCCGAAGTCCAACGAGTTATGAAAGGGCAGTTCGAGGTAGCTCGTCGAGGAGAAACCCGAACATGCAACCAGTTTGGCGCCCTCAGCCACGAAAGACCTTGTGATAGAACCGTTTACGATCAAATTCTGTTTTGCGACTGAATGATCAGCGACGGCCAGACGCACCGAAACGTTGTCAAAGTCGGCATATGCCCCGGCGGAAATGGACCAGGAGAAGGCCTTGAGATACGTAGTCTCGGTTTTCGCGATGAAATGCAGGTGATACTTACCGACACCTGCGCCGGAAATCTCGGCAAGCTCACGCGATGTACCGCTGGGATTGGCAGACAGCCCAACACCAGAATTGCCGGTTGAGGTTCCAACGACCTCGAACGCAACGGTGTAAGCCTGTCCGGGATTCGTATTCAGCGCATAGACCCCTGCGGGGCTCGACCCGGCCGAAAACGGGTCATTATTTTGGACGCGCATAGCACCCGAAAAGATCGATAATGTGCCCTCGCCGGTTACGGTCCAGCCGCCGAGGTCAACATCAAATGCGCCGTTTGCAACCAGTTCAGCTTCAGAAAGAGTCGAACTGTCTGTATCAGCCAGCCACGCCCCCCTGATGTTTCCCAGTAGCCAGCCTGTGGCGTAGTGCGACGAGGCATAGGCCACCATGCTGCCCGTCGGATTTGTCAAATTGTCGTGGATTCGCGTCAGACCAAGGGAGGTGCCGATTGATCCGTCAGAAGCCAATCGCGCAGGGCCGCCTGCGTTTTCACCGAGATGGGCCATTTCACCGTACAGGATCCCGGAGCCAGACGTTGCCTGCGACCCCCACAGGGTTAGACCATCATCAGCGTTCAAGCCTTCGCCGCCGTTTCGCCAGAAATAGATTTCTCTGTCCGAACTCGGGATATTGACTGATGAAATCTTACGGCTCTGCGTCAATTGCTGAGAAAATCGCAACTGGTTGCTTGGCAGGAAAACAACCGAAGCGGAGGCACTGTAATCTGCGCCTGACGTGTCAGTAATATCCCAGACGTTGTCGTCGTCCTTTATGACGCTAATGCCCGCGGCCGATGCAACAGCGATTGTTGGCACCGGCAGGCCCGTGTCGGGATCAAGTGGAGCGTCGGGCAGAACTGTAATCGCGACGTCATTTACTGTGTCATTGAGCAACCCGCCCGCAAACGCACCGTCAACTGGGACGGTCTGTAGGGTGGTCGTTGGGCCGAGGTAACCGCTGTAAGCCAGTGATGGCGAGGCAACGCGGCGTTCAGCACGATCCGCTACAAAATCCAGGACCCGCAAACCGCCGTTTGTATTGGGATAAGGTATGCCGAGAACGATCTTCCCGTCTCTGGCCACCACGGACGCCCGACCACCGTTGTAATCGAGGGAATTTGCGTAAAAGAGGCTTCTCCCAGAGTTTGCCGTAGTGCCGCTGACGGACCACCAAAGCGGCAAAAATGGATCGTCCGCGTCGTAAACGGTGACCTTGTTACTTTCGACAATGATCACGGCAACCGCAGGGAACTCACGCCGGGTCCCGCGCGTGGCCGTGTTAAGGGGCTCGTTATACCAGCTCGTGTGCTGGCAGCGCTTGCGCCAAGCACCCCCGTCACTGTCGAGGCTCGTGTCGTAGACGAACACAGCCACGGCGGTCACAGCCTTCTCCTCAAGGATCGCATCGATGCCCTGATAGCTCACGCCTGCCTTCACAGTCGCAAGGTGGGTGGCGGCGATCAAGGTATGGGCAGCCGCCTCATCCCGGTAGGCCTCGGTGGCCATCTGCTCGGCCTGCGCGACGACGACCTCGACATCAACCTGCGCAACCTTGGCGTCAAGCTGCCCCTTTGTAACGTTCGCCTCGCCGGTCAGCTGGTCGACTGAGGTTGTCAGCTTCGAAATCGAGCTCATGAGGGTCATGTCGCTGTCCTTGAAAGAGGAAATAGGCTGGGGCGGTGCAATCAGATCGGCGCAACAGCGCCAAACTACTGCTGGACCACAAGATCACCGCCGGCCGCTATCGCTGTCGTCACCGCCGATGCGCTGTGCGCCACTCGGCTGAGGCCTTTGAACACTGAACGGCCTTCAGTAGTGCCGACATGCAAAAGCCCCGCATCGGGGTCGTGCGCGATTGCTCTGGTGACATCCACGGAACCAAAGAGCGTACAAGCGGCGTTTTCCTGGAATAGCGGTCTCTCATCCCGATAGATTTGGCGGATCTGATCGTCGGTTGGCGCCGTAGATGATACACGAAGGAGGGCAAGATGCGCCGCTGTCCCTCCAGAAAACACCCCATTGAACCAGTAAGGGCCGACATTCAGGAAATAGTCGGCGCCGAAAGAAAAATCGAACGATGATGCGGCCACTGAATCAACCGACATGCTGTTAACATATGTGTTCAGAACACCGTTCCGTCTTACGAAGGCAACATGCCTCCATATTGCGTCGCCAAAGGCAAACGGGATATTTCGGCTCAATGAATTGGCGCCGACACCGAACCTGACGCGCAATTCACCGCTCGTGCCTAAGGCCCAAAAAACCATGTGGTTTGTGCCGTAGCTTGCTCCAAGACGGTCCGAGATTTGCAGCAATGCAAATGAACCACTGCCTGTGGTCTTCACCCATCCCATGACGCAGAAGTCGCCAGTCCCGAAGTCGACGGCACCGATGTAATTCTGCTCAAGGAAGTTGGTGGCGGAAAAGCCGCTGTATGCGACAAGTTCGGCACCTGGGGCTACGGGCTCGCGGGTCACAGTGCCATTGATAACGAGGCCCTTGTTATTCACCGAGCGGTCGGCGTCCGCGTGCTTCACGGAGACGTTGTCGAAGTCGACATATTGACCAACATCCGCGCTTTGCACCTGGATTGAAACGGTCGTGTTCGAGCCTGTGGCCTTGAAATAATGAACCAACTTCGAGCCCACGCTCTTCGTTGTGTATGTGGCGCCGGTAATTACACTTCCCGCCGATGCTGACCCACCGATTAGATTCACCGTCACGCAATAATTTTTCCCTTCTTGCGTGGGAACGACCTGTGAGAGCCGACCGTAGGCTGCAGTGTTGGTGATACGCACAGCACCGGAAATCACGGAGGCTGTTGCGTCAAGTGCAGTCCATGCAGTCGTATCGACATCGAAGGTGCCATTCGTAACAAACTCCCCGCTGGCCACGAGATCGCTATCATCCGTGTCTGCGAGCCATGCCCCTTTGATATCCCCAGGCATCCAACCGGTGGTGTAGTTTGCGGCGACATAGGCCACCATGCTGCCGTCGGATTTTGCCCCGGGAACGTCGCCGAAGTGCATCAAGGTCAGCGCACCGGTACAACCGCGTGCAAGACTGGTCGAAGACATAAGAACCGCAGCCCGCGCACCATTGTCTTTGAAGGCGGGCCAAATGCTCGGTGAGTTAAACCCATATACGTGCCCCATCACGTAGGCCAAATTGGCCCCGTTTACGTCGGCTTGGTCGTTTGCCAGATTGGCGACATCGATGAGCATCGGATTGCCGCTCGTCGTCGCCGTCGTTCCGTAGGTGAAATAGAGGAGTGATCCACAGAAAGAAACATGATTGGCGTGACCCATCGAATAATAGGTGAGGTCATGAACCTCCCCGTGGTCTGTAATCACCGACACGCCCCCAGCCGTTGCGACGGCAATTGTAGGCACTGGCAGCTTTGAGGCGGGATCGACCGGGGCATTCGGCAGCACAGTGACCGCAACATCGTTGACAACGTCATTTACAAGCTGCGGATTTGGGGTAGAAAATGTCAGGCCAGTCACGGTGATACTGTTCCGTTCAGAAAACGGAATATGGGCTGTTCCAACATAACCCGTAGAGCGTGTCGTCACTTTGATCGCAATCTCGGATATCAAATCCCAAGAGGTGGTCCCACCCCATGCATTATTCGCAGGCGTCAGGCCTTTTGCGCTGAACAGTTTTCCATTCATGGCCTTGATGGCGGTGATTGCCGTGTGCGTTTGGCCTGTGCCGTCAGCGAGAATACCAAGGGATGTCCCAGGCCGATCAAACACCATCCACATCGGCAGGACTGGATCATCCCCATCATAGATCGTGATACGGTTGGCTTCCGCAACAATCACCGCGACCGCTGGAAACTCCCGCCGCGCCCCCCGCGTTGCCGTATTCAGCGGCTCCCGATACCAGCTTGTGCCAGCACACCGATGCCGCCATGCGCCACCATCGCTGTCTTTCGAGGTGTCGTAGATGAACACATCGACCACCGTGACCGCCTTGGTGAGCGCCACGGCAGAAAGATCCTGATAGGCCACGGCCGAAGCAGCCGACTGCGCCGCGCTGTAAGCCGCATCCTTGAAGGCCGCAGCTTGGTCGCGGGCAGAAAGCGCATTCGCCTTGGCGGACTGCGCCTGCGTGGTCGCTGACTGCGCGTCGGCGACGAAGGCATCAAGTGTGGCCTTCTTGGAAACCACGGCGGATTTCAGGTTTTCGACCGAAGCCGTCAGGGCGTCCACTTGCTGTTCAACTGTCACGGACGGGGCTCCTTACGAGAAGGCGACGGCGGAGACATACCGCGTCTGCGAATTGATGAAGGCAGTCGCCATCTCAAGCATGGCGGTTTGGATGTCGGTCAGCGGTCCAGCCGCGTCCTGCACGGTGCCAATGCTGGTCGCGATCACCTCGATTTCCTCGGCGAGCGGTTCAACCACAGCTGCCGCGGCAGAGGCTGTGGCCTCACTAGCAGCGGCATTGGCTTCGCTCTGAGCGGCAGCTTGTTCACTCGACAAAGCCGCCGCTTGGGAAGCCGCAGCCGCCTGTTCAGACCCCGCGGCATTGGTCTCGGAACCGGCTGCCTGCACAGCAGACGCCGCGGCATCAATTGCGCTCTGTGCCGACTGCGATGCGCTCACTTCCGACGCATCTTCCGATCCCTTGGCATTCCCAGCCGAGACAAAGGCTTCTGACGCTTTGGCCACAGATGTGGTCGCAGCATTCTGTGCCGCCGTCAGTTGGCTGTTGAAGGTTGCAAGCTGCGCCTGCCCAGCCTCGATGGCGGCTTGGGCCGCCAACATCTGGCTGTAGGTCGCATAAGCCGGCAGGGCTGCATAGTCCGAGGCGCCATCGCCAACCTTGGTTACGCCCGTATCGATCTCGAAGGCAAATTCGCCTTCAGCCAGGATCGGATTGGCGGCGACCCATTCGGCCGCCGTGCCACGGCGCATCTGGATTTTGGCAAAGACTGTGGAGGTCATGGGGTTTCTCCCTGGATGCGGCCGTCGATGCTACGAAGATTGAGATCAGCAGCGGTCCCACCGCAGTCGATGACGGCGAGACCGGCGTAGTCGGTGTCTGGCGCCCCACCGTCGAGGATCTGGGGCACGTAGGGCACCTCGATTTCGACGGGACCTGAGGCGCGCAACCGAAACGGCGATTTGCCGAAGTAGACGACACCGGACATACTGTTTCCTTGATAAACGGTGACGGTGACCGACGCGGTGACCGCGCGAAGCCAAAGCGCCTCGAAAGGCGCGATGCCCCGAATGAGGCGCATGGCCCGGATCGCAAAACCGCCCGCATCAGGCGGTTCATTCTCCGATGCCATTTGGCCCCGGATCCGAGCACCGGCTGGAGGCACCACAAGCGCAGCGGAGGCGTTGAAAGACACCATGGTCCAGGCATCCGGGCTCAGGTCATACTTGGTCCCGTCCACGGATCACCTCAGGAATTTCATGATCAGGGCCGCCAACCGCAGAGGCGGGCACCGATTTCATTATGGGTGACGATCTGGGTCAGCGTGCTGTCGCTCAGCACGTCTACTCGGGAGGGTTTGATGGGGGCAGCCCAGTCGCAGGCATCGCGATCGCGCGTCGGATCAATCGCGCATCCAGCGGTCAAGGCGGCGCTCAAGATCAGCGCGATCAGCGTTTTGCACCTCATTGGACACCTCCTTCGCGGTTTGCAGGGATCGGATCCGGGCATCAGCCCGCCGGACGATGAATTCAGCTTCGGCCTCCAGACGACCCCGCCGAAACGCGACCCAGAGGGCCGCGCCGATCGCAACGGCGATCGCACCCCAAAGAGCAGCCTTGTGGCCAATCCCGGAAATGATGGTGGTCAGGATGGAGATCATTCCTCGCCCTCTGCTGGGATAGGCTGGCCCGCCGTTCCGAAGCAGTGGGTGTCGAGCGACAGCACGGTGACAGCGTCAGCCGCGGTGGTGGCCCGAATTTGGTCATGGGTGAGCACGGCAGCGTCCTCGCACTCGGCAAAAGTGCGCATTGGCCCGGGGTAGATATCGGACCCGCAGGCCGGAGCCCCGCCGATCGACATGCACATGGAAACGATCAGGAGCCACATCACAGGGTCCTCCCGCTGCGATGATCCTCAATCCGGGCATCGCGGGCTTTCAGGGCGTAGAAGATGACGCCAATGAACACGGCGGCCCCGACCCAGGGCAGTACCGCTTGCACCACGTCTGCAAGCCCGACCAAATCCAGCACTCGCTCAGCCGTATCGCGCGCCTCTTCTGCCTGGCTCAGTGCCGATGTAATCTGCGCGGCCACAGATCCGGCGGCACCCAGAACACCAAGCCCGACCTGGGCATTCGCCGCCGTGATAATGCGACTGCCTTCAGGCACGCCCGCGGCCCGTTCCAGCGCGACCGGCCGCGGCTCAGCACTGGCCAACGCCTCCGTCAGCGCCACATCGATGATCGGAACCAGCGGCAGACCGTTGCCATCGCGAAAAGCCAGGATCGCCGCGCGGGTGCGAGGCCCGATCTGACCGTCAATCTGGCCCACCTCGTGATAGCCAAGCACCTTGAGGCGCGCCTGCACCTCACGGACCGAGAGCATCACGGCCGGGGCCACATTGCCTGCGCGCCGAACGCCGAGCAGCCGCGATTTCGCATAGCGCTGGATCGTAACGGCATCAGATTGGTTGCCACCCAGCACATCAATCATGGTCCCGGACGTTTTCACGAAGAAGCCGACATGGCCCTGCCAGGATTTCGACCCACGCGAGAAGATAACGATGTCACCCTCTTGAGCGTCCGCCAGGTCCACGGCAATGCCCCAGTCCAGATAGGACCGCGCATTCAGGCGACGAGTGGAGCGCAGCCCCGCTTTTTCCAAGCAGTGCCCGACAAAGGCCGCGCACCAGGCGACAGAGTCGTGCTCGACCCAGTCGTGGCCGACCGAGGCGTACATCTCCACGATGGCCGGGTTGTCTTCAGGCCCTGGACCCTCAGTAGTGCCGATGTAGCCTTGGGCGATTTCAAAAGGGGTCATGCGGGCCTCCTTGCAAAAGAAAACACCGCCCCAGAGGACGGCGTGACTTCAGGCGATCGATGTGTGGCGGGTGTTATTTCTTGCGGCCAATCCAGGCGCAGAGCAGGCTTTCGGCGCCTCGGGGGCCGAGATAGGCGAGCGTGGCCACGAACCCGGTTGAGACCGGCTGGGTCAGACCGATGTAATTTGCCGCTGCATCGCCAATGAGCGCCATGCCCACGGCCACTGGGATTTCCCAAAGGAGTTCTTTTCCGAAGAAGCGACGATTGCCGAGTTTCACCTCACCTGAATGCCACATCAGCCGGCCGGTGAAGGCACCAATCAGGGTGGTAATGGCCCCGCCAAAGAGGTGGTTGATGGTTTCGATAAAGCTGTTGTCCGGCATGTCCCTGCCTCCTTGGTCTCAGAACGGCCCGGTTGCATCCGGATCGATGATGGGCGGCACGTTCGCGCTTGGCATCACTGGTGCCGTGGTCTCAACCCGCGCATCTCTGCCTGCGCCGAGCTGAGGCTGTTTCAGCTCCAGCGTGGTGACAAACCCGCCGGCCCGGGTCAGCGTGTGGGTCACGGCTTCAATGCGATAGGACCCGTCCACACCGGGCCGCGTGCCGGACACGGTGCAAAGCCCATCAGGCACCGCCCTCGTATTGCCTTCGATGACGACCGTGCCTTCGCCAGCATCCCGAGCCGTCGTGGCGGCATCGCTCGCACCCTGCTGGGTGGTTTCCAGCTCGCCCGCTCGGGCGAAACGATCGGCGTAGATGCTTGGAACATCGACGCCTGTTGCGCGCTCGACAACCTGCCAAGCCCCGACCGCCACGTCATACCAACGCCCTCTTACCACCCCGAACTGCGGACGGCCCAGTTTCGGGGCAATATCCCAGCTGTGCAGGTTCTGGCCCCAGGTGGCGGCAATGGCAGCTACGTAATCCGCGTTCCGCTTTGAGAGCACAATCCGCCCCCCGGTGACGCGGAAGTTGCCACCGATTTCGCGGGCGAGCCGCTCGCCCATGGCGATCAGGCTTTCATCGCGCATCTCGAAATAGCCGCGGGTCAGGTTCCGCAGCGCCGGATCAATCTCGATTTGCGTGATCCCGGCATGCTCCGCTGCCTCGCGCAAGATCGCTTCCACCGTCGCCCCATCCCAATGGCGCTGCTGGCCTTCTTTGGCCCGGCCTGTCGTATCCATGCCCTTGGCCGTGATGCGGAGACGCCGACCGGCGCTCCGGGTGCCGGAGGATTTTACTTCATCGACCGTGCCCTCGAACACGACACGCAGGCCCTCACTGTCCCAGCCGAGCGCAATCGACACAGGCGCGCCGATCTGCGGCAAAACAATGCGCCCATCGGTGTCGTCAATTTCCAAATCCGCACTGTCGGTGTGAGTGCCCACCTTGTCCGAGACTTGCAGGCCCAAAAGGACTGGCATCAGCGCCGTGGTGATATTCGTGCCCGCAACGGTCACATTGAAGAGCGCACGCTTTGACATGGGCTGGCGTCCTCACCAAAGCCGGATCGGATCAAGAACCTGCTGCTCCCGCGGGATCGGGATGGGCATGTCGAAGCTCGTCCCCACCGGCAGGGTCTGGCCCAGATCGGCAAGGCCTGGATTAAGGTCATAGATGGCCTCCACGAGCCCCGGCATTGGCCGTTTGAACCGGCGCCAGACGATCGTCGACACTGTCAGCCCGTCGCCTTCGACGATCACGGTTTCGATCACCTGGTCCATAGAAGCACATCCGCCAGAAGAGAGAAGAAGGACGCCGCACTTGGCGCGCTGGCCCGTTTCACGGTGATGTCGACATCGATCACCTTGCCGACACCATTGCGGCCGAGATAGGAGGCGCGCTCGGTCACCGAGAGGATGTTAACCCAGCCCATCAGGGCCCCATCGCCCCGCATCATATATTGCGGCCGCCCTGAGGCGCGGGCTTGCGATAGAAGCGTCAGTTGTCCCATGCCGCCGAACTTTTCTGGGTAGAGACGTGCCTTGATGGTCCAGCTTTCCGGGCCTTCGCCAACATATTCAAGGATTGGCCGCGCCCCGAGCACGGGCTTTTCGGCAAAGCCGGCCTCCGTGCCATGGCTATACCCATCGGTATTGAAGGGCAGGATTTCGAATTGGACGGGGCCAAGCATCATTAGCATCAGGCAAACCTCAGCCCGGTATCGGCATAGACCCCACGGAAGGCTTCGCGGATCTGATCGCGTAGCTGGCGGGTGATTTCTGCCGCAAGCTGCTGTGGGTCCGCCGTCGCGCCCGAAATGGTGATGGGCGCATTGACCGAGATGTCAATCGCACCCGGACCACCCAGACTGCCGGCTGGGTTCACATAGCCATTGCGATTGGCGGTGATGAGTTCGGGGCCGCGCTCGCCCACGAGGTATGTGCCACCGCGCGAGATCGGCCCACCGGCCGCGCGCGTGCCATCGACACCGGAGAATTCATCCACCGCCACGGCCGGGACTTCATCCCCACCGCCGAGCCATGCTGGCATTGAGGGCCAGCGGATGATGTTCGAGAGGTCAATATTGCCGATCGCATCGACAATGCGGCTTGGGATGCCCCGGATCCAAGCGATCAGTTCTTCGAACTTGGCGACCATCCCATCCCAGAGCGCCTGGATCGCCTCGATGCCTTTGTCGTAAAGCCCGGTCACAAGCCCGGCAAAGCCATCGATGATCCGACCGGTCAGATTGGCCGCGTTCTGGGCAATCCGAGCCTGCTCTTCCTCGGATAGCACTTCCTGCTCGAAAAGCCCCGAGCTGAAAAACCCAGTGATCGCATCCACCGTTGCCCCAAGCGCTGATCCCAACCCCGAGAATGCGTTCGAAATGGCCTCGGTGATCGGCGTCAGAAAGCTGAGTTTTTCGCCCAGCCAGTCCAGCGGGCCCTGCAGGCGCTCGGAGATCGCCTGGCCCACGCCCGAAAGCGTGGCCGTGATCCGGTCCCAATAGCGGTAGATCGTAAAGCCTGCCGCTGCGACGGCGGCTGCCACTGCAGCAAAGGTCGCCCAGACCGGCGCCGAAATCGTCGCCACCGCCGCCCCGATGGCGGCTATGCCAGAGGACAGTGCCCCCACACCCGGGACCGCCAGCGCAATGCCGGTCAGGCCTGCACGCAATCGCCCAAGCGTTCCAAGGGGCTGTCCGCCCATCGCCGCCAAGGCCGATTGCAGCCCGATCATTTCCGTCGCGGCCGTCCGCGCGCCAATCGCAGCGCGTCCGATGGTGTTATACCCCGCCGCAATCATCGAGAGCACGCCGCCACGACCCAAGAGCCCGGCGAACTGCAGCGCCGACATCGCGCCTTTGAAGGCGATCACCGCTGCGGTGGCCCCCACCACAGCGAGTGTGACCTCCGGATAGGCTGCCGCCAGTTCCGAAATCCGCATAATGAGCGGCGTGATCGCCTCTGCCAGCGACGTGATCGCCGGCATCAGCGCATTGCCAATAGTGACCTGCAGCTCGGTCAGGACGTTCTGAAACCGCTGCATATTGGCTTGAAACGTGTTGTTGCGCGCCTCGAACTCGGCAAAAGCAGATCCTGCGTAATTGGCGCGATCGCCCACCATGCCAAGCGTGTCTTCCACGAGGCCGAGGTTGGTCAGAAGCGGCCCCAGGGCCCGGGCCTCATTGCCAAAGAGCTGGCTTGAGATGGCGGCCTGCTGCTCGCGCGGGATTTGGCTGATGCGGCGCAGCACATCAAGCGTTGTGCCAACCGCGTCTTCCTGCATGCGCCGCGCGACGGCTTCTGCATCAAGCCCCAGCTCTTGAAAGGCTTCCCGTTGTGCGCGCGTTGCCGCAGACCCGCGTGTCAAGGCCGCGCCCATATTCCGAAAGCTTGTCGCGGCCACTTCGCTTTGTGCGCCAGCGGCCAGCATTGCCGAGGCAAAGGCCGAGGTCTCTTCGGCCGAAAACCCGAACAGCGTCGCTTGCGCGCCCACGCGGCGGACCACATCTAGAATATCGGCCGCACTCGAGGCCTGGCTGTTCGAGAGATGGTTCATGGCATCTGCCAGGGAAACCGTCTCGTCAATCGTGAGCCCCAGGGCCGTCATCAGGTTCGCCATTGAGGCGCCAGCCTGATCGGCGCTGATGTCAAAGGCCACCCCGATCCGCGCGGCGGCATCCGTGAAGCGGATGAGGTCTTGCCCTGCGATCCCGGCTTGGCCTGCAGCCGCGGCAATTTCCGCCAGGCCCGTTACGGCGATGGGAATGTCACGTGACAGAGCAAAGAGATCCTGTTGGAACTGAGCGAACCCTTCCGGCGTCGGAAAATCCACCACCTTGCGCACATCGGCCATGGCGCTTTCAAACTCAGAGGCCGCCACAATCGGGCCACCGATCGCTTCGCGCAGCGCATAGAAGCTGGCTGCCGCGTCGACCAGCCCACCCCGTGCAGCGGCAATGGATCGGTTGTTGCGGGTGATCGCCGCGTTCAGCCGGTCGCCGAAGGTCATGGGCAGGCCGTTGTTTTCGCGGATGCGGGTGGAAATGCCGGCCAAGGCACTGGCGGCCTGGCGCGCAGGGCTTGTCACGCGATCGAGAAGCTCGATCACCAGCTGGGAGGTCAGCGTTGCCATTGGGTCAGGTTCACTTCGGTATTGCGGCGCGCGCCAAACGACGGGCCTCGGCATGCCAGAGCACCAGCTCCGGCCAGTCCATGTCCATCAGGTCCGTGATTGGAGTGCTTAGCCAGTGGGCGGTTTCGGCTGTGACGGCGCGCCAGTCGCGGATGCCGTGCCCTTTGGGAAAAAACCGGCGATCACCTCGGAGATCGCGGTAAAATCATCCGTGTCCATCTCTTCGATCGCCTCGCGCGGCAGATCAGTCAGAACGGCAGCCATGATGATGCCCTGTTCCAGCTGATCCTCAATCCCTGCCAACGCATCCTGTAGGGTCTTGAGGTCCTTTACTTTCGGCTTCTTGACACTGACCTCGGACAGGGTCTGATCCCCTAAGGCGATCGGCACCGAAAGCGGCAGTCGTTTATTGCGATGCTGAACCATGGGCCCCCTCAAAATCCGTTGGGAATGCGCAGGATGTTGCGCTCATCGGCGTTCTGGGAGGTGCCATCCACGCGCCAATCGGCGGTGAAAAAGTCCCAGTAAAGCTTCTCGACCCCGCCGAAATGCAGCTCATAATGCAGGATTTCAGAGATCGAATAATCGAAACCCTGCATTTCGCCGCGCTGGAAGGCTTCGGGATTGGCTGCCCCAAGCCGGCCTTCAAGCACCGCTTTTGCCTCGATGGCCTCGCCCGTCCGTTTTGAGCGGATCGATCCATAGGCGGTGAACTTCTTGCGCGAGGCAGCGCCCAGCCCGAACTGGGTCAGAAGATCTGGATCCCAGCCAGCCAGCTTGAAGCTCGCTTCAAGTTTCTGGATGCCAACGGCCACCTCGATCTGCACGCGCGAGCCGCCCGGGTGATAATCCTGAAAGCTTTCCTGCAGATTAGGCAGTTGCAACTCGGTCAGCGTCAGGTGTTTCGACGCCGTCGGGTCCTCATCGCCGCAAAAGAGGTTTGCGGCTTCCATGATGTAGATGTTGCTCATGTTGTTATCCCTCAGCCGGCGATGGTGCCAACCTGCGCCAGCAGGTCATCCAGCAGCGCATCAAGCGCCGGGCGGTACCGGGCGGATTGAATGCCGAGATATCGCAGCACCGGCGCCTCTTCGGCGGCGAAGCTCACGGTAAAGCGGCCCTGGCGCAGTTCCTCCGGCGTGTTCTGATCGCGGGTAAACTTCAGCTCGAAGCCCAGAATGTCGCCGTCGGCCTTGAGGTTGCGAAGCCCCGTTTCCATCGTGTTCAGGATCGCTTGGATGGTTTGGCCGGTGACATTGAAGCGCCCGAGATAGAACCGCAGGGTCCGGAGCAGCATCAGATGAATAAAGTCACGCCCGCGGGTGACATTATAGAACCGCCAGAGATCATCCTCTCCGGCATTGTCGGTGCCAACAAAGATAAACCCACCCTGACCGATGGCGCTTTCGACGCCCATTTCACCGCGCAGGAGCACGCCGATATTGGCCGAGAGCAGGCGCTGCCCCTCGGTTGCGCCATCCGTCAGCGAGAAGTTGATGGGGCGCGAGGGGCCAACAATGCCCTGCACGGGTTGGTTGGCCCAGGAGTGGAACGGGCGACCTTGTTTTTCGTGGTCACGGCGCACGCCAATGCCGATGATGGCTGGCGATGCGGGTTGGACCACACTCACGCCCTCCGCGTAAACCTTCACCGCCGGATCGACGGGAATAAGGCGAGACGAGGAAATCGTCTCGCGCCAGTCGATGGCGTCTTGCTCGGAGGTGGCCGGGCCGTCGACCGCCGCATGGGCGAGGAGCTTTTCGCAGATGGGCGGCAGCGCGGCACAAACCGGGTTCGCCTCGGCACCTGTGCGTTGGCTGGTGAACCCAGGCGCGCAAAGGAGCCGCGGGATCATGCCGATCTCAGGGCCTGCGCGCAGAAATGCCGAAAGGCCCGTCAGCGCACCATCGCCTACGACATTGGCAATCGTTGCTGCGGCGTCGACACCGTCTTCGACGCGAACCAGAACCACTTTGGCTGCGACCTGGAATTCACCAAGCTGCGCATTGAGCAGAACTAGCGCGTCTTTCAACGTGCCGGCATCGCCAAGCGCGGTCAGCTTGGCCGCATCGTCGGAATAGAGAAACACCGGCGTGTCGGCGGGAAAGACCGCCGCATCCGCATCCGGCGCAGTGCCGATGATGCCGACCACCGACATATCGCTCCAGACCGGTGGGCGCGGCTCATTGTCGATCCGCGTGATCGAAATCCCGAAAGTCGGGTCGGACATGGCTGTCCCTCCTTGAATTTGTCAGGGCAAAAAGTGCCGGTCAGTAGGACCCGCCATCCACCGTGGTGATTTGGGCCTGCAACCCATCAAGCGTGCTTTGCAGGTTTGAAACCTGGGCAATCGTGTGCCCATGACTGCTGGCCGCTTTGCTGGCGAGCTGTGCGGTCAGCGTCGGAATATCGCCGATCCCAAGCGCCACCGTGCCGGTTTGGCCATTCACCGAGGAGACCGGACCATTGGCGAGCACGCTTTCCGCCACGGCCGCTGCGTCGGCAGCGTCTTGCGCCGCCTGCTGGGCCAAAAGCAGCGTGTTCGCCACATTGGCGGCGGCCTCGATCAGAGCCGTGGCAAGGCCCGCGCTTGCGGAAATCACCCAATCATTCTGCTGGGCAGCGCCAATCTCGCCGTGAATGGCGACAACCTCACCCGCGAGCCCGCCGTTTTCGCGCGCGTAAGCAGCCACCCGAAACACTGCCCAGTCGTTCAAGCTATCCGTGCCGCCCCGGGAGATCACCACATACGGCGTGGGCGCAAAGAGCGCGCGCGCAGGTGTGTCGTCAATCTCAAAGGTGGTCTGTAGCCCGACCGCGAGCGTGAGCGGCGTCGCTGATGTAGCCACCAGAAACCCGTTTTCTGCGGCCGCAGATGCCGTCGCCAGTGCGGGCCCCAGGACTTCATTCACCCGGGTCAGGCCCAGCGTGACCAGATTGTCGGTCGCGGTGCCGATCTGGGCGAGCTGGGTATTCAGTTCCGCGAGGCTTTCCGCGATTAGTCGATAGCGGCGGTTGAAGAAATCCCGGTCGAGGTCTTGGTTGTCGCGCACGCGTAGGTCTTCGAACCTCAGCATGACGTCAGCCTTTCTTCAGCGGCTCGGATGTCGCGATGGCCTCGGGATAATCTGCCGATAAACTGTCGAAGATTGCCGCGGTGACGGTGTAGCGCGCGCCCGGCCGAAATCGGGCACCGGCAAATTCAAGGGGGCGGTTGACCGTCACCCGGTAATGGGTCGGTTTGGAGGCCATGGGAGATGTTTCCTTGATGGGATCAGCTTTGCGCGTATTCGATCAGTTCGCTGACGAGGAACGGCACCGCCGCGCTGACCGTCGAACCGACAATCTTGACAGCGTAGGTGCTGACCGAGGTCACATTGAAGATCGAGGTCCGCCGCACTGTGCCATCGGCCAAGACCACATCCTCGACCACATCGGCCGCCTCAGTGCCGGTCAAACCCGCCCCCGTCAGCAAAGTGACTGTGCAATCGTGGTTTGCTTCTTCGAAATGCTGCAGATCCGTCACCACCTTGACGCTGGTTGTGGGCGAGCCGAGCGTGCGCGCCTCTGACACCCAGGTGAAGGCCGTCTTGGGGCGCGTGGCGACAGCTTGCGATCCAGTCAATCCAAAACCAGGCATCAAATCCGTGGTGCCCGTGAGCGTCACGCGCAGCGGCAGAAGTGCGGGCAGTCCCGAAAGGTCTGGTCCATTGGCCTCGCCATCAAGCGCCACCCAGGCTCCGTTCACTTGCACTTCGATATCGGTTCGGCAGGCCGGCGGGGTCACGCCCGGGTGCAGCACATCGAGATCGAGAATTCCGCCTGCAAGCTGTAGGGCTTTGAGTTCAACCGAGAGCCGCGTGCGCTCGAAGCGCGCGAAGTAAAGCCGCATCTTCATATCATCGACGAGATTGCCCGCGAAAAAGGCGCCGTCTGTCGAAACAAAGAACGTGCCTTGCACCACCCCATTGTCGGTATTGGTCATGGCGACATAATGATCGCCCGTGGTGACCAGCACGATGGCATAGCGACGCCCCGCCGTCAGGAAGGTCGGCGTGATGGGCAGCTTGGTTTCGACAAGCGACGGCAGGCCCACTTCCGTAGAAATCGCCCCCACCTGAATGTCGAGCACTGGCAGGGTCGTGCGGGAAATGACCCGCGACAGATCCGGCATGCCGAAGGCGGTCTCGGTGACCAAAACCGTCACATCACCTGCCGCAGCCTTGCGCGAGAAATAAAGCCCCACCTGGCTCAGCCAGCCATCTTGCGAGTTCAGGAAGGTTTGCGCCACTTGCTGACCATTGATCGTGGCCGTGGTGGTCACGCGGTCCCAGTACTGCTCCTCATAGGTGTCGATCCAGAAACGCCGCACCCGGATCCAATGCACATTGCCATTGGGCACCCGCGCGCCATTGGGCATACGGTCCGGCAGGCCATTGGTGACCTCCCAAGTCTCACCATCCCGGCGGAAGATATTACCCGCAAGATCATAGGTGCCTTGGCGCCACCAGCGGCTATTGGTGCAGACCACCATGGAATTGCCATAGCGCCGCCGCGTGCGCGCCCGCGTAAGTTGGCGGATCTCGGTGGTCTCGAAGGTGTATTGCGCAAGCCGCGTCTCGGAGGCGTAGCCCGTCAGGTCAAGCCGGACGCCATGTGCGTATTTGGGCAGAACAAACCCGCTGGTGTTTGCGATATAGACATTGTTCGGGTTCAGAAGCGCGAGCTCTGAGGTTTCCGCCCCAGCCCGCGGGAAGCGAATGCCTTCCTCAACCACGGCATCGAAACTGGGATGATCAACGTTCGACCCCTCCGCCGTCAGGAAGTGGTTCGTGCCATAGTAGATGTAGGCGCCCGGCGCATAGACTTCGGTGCGCAACTCATCGAGCTGTTCGGTCAGTTCGACGATTTCGGCCTTGGTGGCATCCCCCGCGAGCCGGTCAGCCAGGGCAGACAGGTCGGTGCGTAACGTGTCCACCTGGCCGCTGATTTGGCCGCGCCAGTTTTCCAGGGCGATCGTGCGGTTGGCGACATTGCGCAGGTTCGGCAGTTGCGTCGCCTGCCATTGTTCGATCGCTACCACGCCGGAGGTGTCGAGGAGCACATAGGCGATAACCGTGACATTGGCATCTGTCGCCGGATAGCTCGGGTCTGGCCCCTCTGTGCCTGCCACCGTGGAAATCTCCGCGCGGCGCAGGCTTTCCATCGCCACGGACTGCGGCTCGGTGGTGCCAGTTTGCGCGTCGATCAGGAAATCCCGCGGCTGAACGTCCGTCTCGACCTCTTGGCCGAAGCTCACAATGGCCACGCGTTTACGCGTCACAAGTGGCAGCACGTTGAAGAGATCAACAATGATGTCCTCGCCGCGCGCATAGACCGCCCCACCGGCATAGAGCCGGCCTGCGGACAGCGTGAGTTCCGTGGCCGCCGTCTTCGTGGCAGAAAACCCCGAATAGGCTTTTCCGGCCTCAAGCGCATCACGCACGATGTGATCCATCGAGGCGCGGCCAAAATCCTGCATGTTGTTGAGATCGGCGGATTGCAGCTCCTGGCGATCGCGGTAGATGACGGTGCGTTCCATGCCTCAAACCTCTGTCAATGCGCCGAGCGTGATGTCCCCCACAGCGCGGCGGTCGCCCGGTCGCGGCACGCGCCAGGTCTTTGTGTTGATCAGGACCTTGTCCCGGAGCGATTTGGCGACCATGACCGCCTCCCGCGCATCGGCGACGGGCTTGGTGCTGGCGGCCACGACATAGCCATTGACGAACCGGCCAGCCGTCCGCGGGTGACGCCGCCCCTTGATTCGGGTCAGCACCTCGGCCGTATAGGGCGGCATCCCAAGGCGGGTGTAGCCGAGATGGGTGGAGCGTTTGCGCTCATCGAGCACGCGGTCCGTGTCGTGGATGTGCCAGCGATCATAGAGATGCCGCCAGGAGATTGTTTCCGGCAGGCAAGCGCCAGAGACACGCTGCCCTGCAGCCCCTGGAAACAGGGACGTCGCCTGCTGCGGGTGTTGTTCAGCGACCTGCTGCGGACGGACATCGATCAGATCGCCCTTGGGCAGGACTGTTGTGTATTGTTCCCGGCCCAGCCGATAGCTGTAGGTCTCATCGCGCGGGATGCGCAGGATCCGTTGGCGCACGCCAATGTCGTCGATCAGGAACACCTGCGCTTTCGGCCGATCGCCGAGATGAATGGCCGCTGTGGGCTTCGGGGCCAGAACCACCTCGTCATAGGAAATCGCGTCGAAGGCTCCAACGCGTTCTGGGGTCACCATGCGAACCGTCAGATCAGTCTCCGCGCCGCGGTCGTACAGTTTTGCCGTGCGGATGTACTTGGTCTCGGCAATCGAGACCGGATTATTTGGCCCCGCGAAGGCCGTGCCAGGGCCGTCTGGTGCCGACAAAAACCGGGTATTCCTGCCGGAAACACCCCGCGCGACGAAGGGATAGATCCTCAACTGCGCGAAGCGATCAAGATAGGCTGCGCGTTCCGTCTCGGTCAGCGCCTTCGACAGATAGGTCCTGTCTCTTATACACATCTGACGCTGCCGACGAAGAGGATAGTGGAGA
>OJBP01000146.1_pt1 | contig 46235 bp, 47 predicted proteins | sample 1590691 | NCBI WGS metagenome assembly OJBP01 (sample SAMN05416848, study PRJEB24817) | seawater metagenome | isolation source: Sea water | place: Canada:Atlantic | collected 2013-07 | reverse complement strand
TCTCTTAAAAAGGGAATTCGGTTATAATCCGAAGCTGTTCCCGCAACTGTACGCCATCTCAAAACTATTGAGATTATGAAAACTTCACCACTGTGCTTTTTAATCGCACGGGAAGGTTCATATAAAAGGTAAGCCAGGAGACCTGCCAACATTCAACCAATTGTCAAACTTTCGGGATAAAGGTTTGGGAAGACTAATTACAACTGCAAAAGCAGCTTTTAATAACTCTTCTTTCTTTTTCCGTTTTAACCTTTTAAAATGAAAAAACATGTACTTGTGGCGTTATGCCTTGGTGCGAGCGTCGTATCGCTGGCCCAAAACAAAAGTCCGGAGAAACTGGATACAGTAAACTTAGACACCAAAACACCAATTGCCAGAAAAAACAGTGGAAAAACAGTTGTTACCATTACTGAAGAAACCCTTGAAAACAATTCAGGACAATCTGTTGCCGATGTGCTGAACACCGTTTCGGGTATCGAAATTAATGGTGCTCGAAGCAATGATGGTCAAAACCTTAATTATTACGTGAGGGGAGGGAGAAACCGTCAAGTGGTCATTATGGTAGATGGCGTACAATTGAACGACCCGTCGCAAATTGCTAATGATTACGATTTGCGATTGATTCCGGCTACTTCCGTTGAGAAAATTGAAATTTTAAAAGGGGCTTCGAGCGTTTTATATGGTTCTGGAGCTGCAACTGCCGTAATTAGCATCACAACAAAAAAAGCTTCGAAAGAACCTATCGCTGCTACAATAAGTTCCACCTTGGGCACAAATAGACCAACTGAAAGTGATAAAAACACAAGTCTTCAGTCTTTTACAAGCCACGCAAGTGTAAATGGAACTTTGAACAAATTTTTCTACAATACGAGTTTTAGCAATCGATATACAGACGGACTATCGGCTATTGCAGCACCAGAAGGTGAGGACTTGTTTGAAAGCGATGTTTTTAACCGTTACGACGGACGCATAAATTTAGGGTACCATATTTCTGAAAACATTACAGTGAGTCAATTTTTGAGTTTTGACAAATTCAAAGCAGGTTTTGATGATTTTGATTTTACAGATGCCGAGTTCCAATCTATTAGCGAACAATTAAAAACCGGTGGCCATTTTGAGTGGAAATATAAAAACGGAACCTATGTTTTTAACGATAGCTATACGTGGATAGAAAGAGAAATAGCGTCCGGGTTTCCTTCAAAATATGACTCAAACTCGTATACTTTTGATAATTATTTAAACCACCGTTTTACCAATCAGTTGCAAGTTGTGGTGGGCTTGAATGGAAATTTCAGTAGCTTTAATTCGTTCTCAATTCCTTTTGGGGAAACTGACTTTAGTCAAGATGTAGATGAAGACACTGCAAAATTTAATATTATAGATCCTTATGTGAATGCTGTATATATTTCAGATTTTGGTCTAACTGTCAATGCGGGCGCCCGGTTAAATATCCACAGTGTTTATGATACTCATTTAGTGTATAATGTAAACCCTTCGTACGCTTTCGATTTCGCAAACAACACTTTAAAAGTATTGGGCTCTTACAGCACTGCCTACATTACTCCATCCTTATTTCAACTGTATGATCCACTTTACGGAAATGAAGAACTCACACCTGAAGAAAATAGAACTATTGAAGGTGGTTTGGAGTTTTCATCGGAAGAAGATTTCCGCGTAAGTGCCTTATATTTCAATAGAGAAGAAGAAAATTATGTGGATTTTGTGACCATCGACCCAGACCTTTTTATTTCACAGTACTTGAATATTGATGAAACATTTACCACAAGTGGTGTTGAAGTTGAAGTTTATAAAAAGTTTGGTGACAAGGTAACTTTTCAAGCAAATTACACCAATACTCAAGCAGATGAACGTTTTGCATTACGTATTCCTGAGCATAAACTAAATGCTTCAATTGGTTATTCTATAAGTAAGGGTGTTTTTGTCGGGGTAGATTATCAATATGTAAGCGAACGTGAGGATAACTTTTTTAACCCAGACACTTTTATGAACGAAATCGTTACGTTAGAGAGTTATGGGATTTTAAACTTTAAAATCAACGGACAAGTAACCAAAAACCTAAAACTTTTTGCAGGTGTGAGCAATATTTTTGATGAAGAATATGAAGAATTATACCGTTACCAAACACGCGGAAGGAATATCCACACAGGGTTTACTTTGAATCTATAATTTTTTTAGTGTTATTAGTGTTAAGCGAAGCGCCGAGTTTTTAAGTTTAAAAAAATCGGCGCTTTATATTTTAATGTTCTGCCAACATAATTTGATACAAAGGCGAGTTAGCTTTGCTTTCAGAAATTTCTTCTGAGTCGCTAAAAAAGTTTCGTGAAGCAGGTTTAGGAAAGCCAGAGACTATTTCGGAAAGGGCAGTTGCCAGAAAAGGTTCATTCACATCGCCTAACGTGCCTAAATAGGCATAGTCTTCATCTATGGCAATATCTGGGGTCAACCCATCTACATAATCCGTATTTCCTGAAGCGTTGGCAGTTTTAAATACCAACGGCAGCATAGCGTATGTATGGCTTGGGTTTGCTTCACTACGTCTAAAGCCTGGTGCTGGAGCATCATACAATAAAAAGGAAGCTTGAAATTTTCCAGTTGTATTTTGTCCAATCTGCACTACATTTATATAAGGGTTTAGCCCATTAATGACCAACTCGCTAGCTGAAGCGGTTCGTCCGGTCGTTAAAACATAAACATTGGTCAATTGTAAGCTATTTATGGCAGATCCATCACTTATACTAGAATCAAACAATCCATTTTCGGAATATTCTTCTTGTCGGTCTGGATTCCATTGTTCAGTATAAAAAAGCTCCCCATTAAACTGCCCAGTTATCATACTTGCTAAATCTACTGAGGTTTCTACAGCGCCACCCCCATTGTAGCGAAGGTCTAACACCAAGTCTGTTACACCATCTGCTTGCAAGGATGCAAACGCAGCGTTTAGTTCATTGTCAAAATCCCTCGTAAAAGAATTGTACATTATATACCCTATTTTTTGCCCCTGTACATCAAGGGTTTTTGCAATGTAAACCGGGTTTTCTGTGTATTGTTGCTTGGCAAGAGAAGCCGTCTCACCTGTTGAGGTTATGCTAGTACCATTAAAAGTAGCTAAACCAATGGTATAAGTATCTTGTGACAATAGCTCATTAAAGTTGTTTTCGGTAAGTTGTTGACCATCAATCGAGTTAAAAATATCACCTCGTTGTAATCCTTCTGTTTCGGCATCGGTATTAGGTAAGACATAACGAACATACCCAAATACATTACCACTACCATCGGGGTATAATACCAGTCCAAATTCCATTCCGTTGCTTTTGGAAACTCCAGACAACTCATTTTCCAATTCTATATAATCATCTACCAGAATACTGAAACGGTCTTGTGGTACCGTTAAAAAATCGAATAGGCTTTCAGGCGAGTCGTAACTGCTTAAAAAGTTGTTCAGTTCTTGATCATCGGCAAAGGCATCGTCGGCAAGTTCAGGTCTATCGGCTTTGTATAGATAGAAAAAATTTAGGCCGCGATAAATGAAGTTTTGAATTTCTAAATCTGAAGCGGTTCGGGGGTTGTCATCGGTATCTTCAAAACAAGATGTTGTTAGTCCTGCGCAAAAAATTAAAAGTAAAAGTATGCTCTTTTTCAAGGTGTTGGGGTTTAAAAGTTTAGTCTCATAACCTTAAAATACTTACAATATTGCATTTTATAAAATGGTTTAGAGCCGAAAAAAGATTAATTTAAAACCCAAATATACTATAAGTTGGTCTTTTTAAGCCTAAATTATCACTTCTGAAAAAAGAATGTAACAAAAGTTAATGTAGCTCGTCGTAATTATAGAGAGCCATAAAACAGCTTTTTACAACCACCAAAAAATGAAACAAAAAGAATTTATAGCAACCGTGCTTCCTTTTAAGGATAAGTTGTACCGTCTTGCAAAACGAATTCTTGTTTCTGGAGATGAAGCTGAAGATGCCGTACAGGAAGTGTATTTGAAATTATGGAAAGGAAGAAATAAAATTTCAACCTATAAAAACCCGGAAGCTTTTGCCGTGACCATGACAAAAAATTATTGTTTGGACCGGTTAAAATCAAAACAGGCTTCTAATTTGAAAATTGTGCACAGCAATTATAAAACTTCAGAAAATGTAGAAAAGAAAATTGAAGCGAATGATGGTGTACAATTGGTTTTTAAAATAATGGAAACCTTGCCAGAACAACAACGCATTATATTACAATTGCGAGATGTAGAACAATTTGAATTTTCAGAAATCGCAAAAATGCTAGACAGTAATGAAACCGCAGTACGCGTAAACTTATCTAGAGCCCGAAAAGCTGTTAGAGAACAATTGATAAAAAAACACAATTATGGAGTTAGCTAAAATAGAAAAATTACTGGATGCCTATTTTGAAGGCAACACCAGTCTTGCTGAAGAAGCTACTTTGCGAGCCTATTTTGCTCAAGATACAGTAGCGCCCCATTTAGCTATGTATCAACCAATGTTTGCTGGTTTAACAGCCGCTAAACAAGAAACATCAGCTAAAGAAGTAAAACTACCAAAACAAAAACAATTGCATAAAAAATGGTGGTATGGTATAGCAGCATCTGTTGTAGTTGCTATTGGCGTTGCAGGATTTGTTTTTTCTGAACCTAAATTAACGCAAGAAGAACAAGAAGCTTTGGTCGCTTTTCAAAAAACAAGGGAAGCGATGCAGCTAATGTCTAAAAACTTTAATGAAGGAGCCGAAGAGCTCACACATATTTCAACTTTTACACTAACCAAAAACAAAATTTTAAAATAATCTATAATTAAACACTTATGAAAAAGTCACTAATTTTAATCGCTTTATTGGTAGCACCCTTTCTTGCATCAGCACAAAATGCTTTCGATGTATTTGAAGATCAAAAAGACGTAACCTCTTTTGTAGCTACTAAAAACATGTTCAAACTCCTTAGTAAAATGGATTTTGACTCAAATGACCCCGAAGTAAAAGAATATTTAGAGCTGGTAAATAACCTAGATAACATCAAAATATTTACAACCGATAATATTTCAGTAGCTTCAAAAATGAACGATGCGGTTTCAAAATACGTTTCCGGATCCTCTTCACTTTCTGAATTAATGCGGGTAAAAGATGATGGTAAAAACATTAAATTTTATTCAAAAGAAGGGAAAGACACAAATCACGTTAGCGAATTGTTGATGCACCTTACTGGAGACCTTGACGGAAAAGAACGTACCGTAATTATGAGCATTACCGGGAATATAGATCTTAAAAAAGTATCAAAACTTACAAAAGACCTTAATGTACCGGGTACCGAAGAACTGAAGAATATTGACAAGAAAAAACAATAACCATGACACTTACACGATATATTTTAGCCGCTACATTAGCAAGTCTTGCCTTGTTTTCCTGTAACAATTCTAAATCTTTACAACAGTATTTGGTAGATAAACAAGATGATGATAAGTTTTTAAAAGTAGACTTGGCAACCAGCTTACTGCAAAGTGAAGACAGTGATTTTACACAGGAAGAAAAAGAAGTTTTAGAGAGTGTAAAAAAGATAAATGTGGTTGCTTTCCCTTTAAAAGGTGAAAATAGAACTGATTATCAAACCGAAAAGGATAAAGTAAAGTCAATCCTTGCTGAAGAAAAGTATAAAACCTTACTTAAAATGGGGTCTAACAACCGAGGCGCTACTTTAAAATACACTGGCGAAGAAGACGCTATTGATGAATTGATTGTTTTTGCCAGTGACGAAGAAAAAGGTTTTGCCGTATTCAGGTTATTAGGTGACAATATGCAACCAGATAAAATGATGAAGTTGATGAACTCTATTGACAAAGGTGATATCAACATCAACCAGTTGAGCGGAATAGGCGATATCCTTAGTATGGGAAGCGATAGTACAGCTGTTAAACAGTAACACTTTATACTATATTTAATAAAAAAAAAGCTTCAGATATTTTCTGAAGCTTTTTTCATGTTAGGTATTTGAAAAATTAAATCCCCGTATAGTTAGACGGCGTAATTACCCGCATTTCTTCTTTAACAGCTTCGGAAACATCTAAGGTTTCAATAAAATCGGCCATCGATTGTTTTGTGATCGCTTCATTTGTTCTAGTTAAGCCTTTCAATGCTTCATATGGGTTTGCATAGCCTTCCCTTCGCAAAATGGTTTGAATGGCTTCGGCTACAACCGCCCAGTTTTTTTCAAGGTCTTCATTAAATTTGGCTTCATTCAGCAATAATTTACCCAAACCTTTTAACGTAGATTGAAAACCAATTAAGGTATGTCCAATCGGCACGCCAATGTTTCGTAACACAGTGCTATCAGTTAAGTCACGTTGCAAACGGCTAATAGGTAATTTAGCTGAAAGATGCTCAAAAATTGCGTTGGCAATACCTAAGTTTCCTTCACTGTTTTCAAAATCGATAGGGTTTACTTTATGTGGCATAGCCGAAGAACCTACTTCACCTTTCTTAATTTTCTGTTTAAAATAATCCATAGAAACGTAACTCCAAATATCACGGTCCAGATCGATTAAAATGTTGTTGATACGTTTTAGGCAATCAAACAAAGCCGCCATATGGTCGTAATGCTCAATTTGCGTGGTAGGGAAGGAGTGGTGCAATCCTAACTTGGATTGTACAAAATTGTGTCCAAAAGCTTTCCAATCTACATCAGGATAAGCAACTTTATGGGCATTGAAATTCCCTGTAGCACCACCAAATTTGGCTGCACTTTTAATATTGTCCAATAAATCGAATTGTTCATCAATACGCGTTACAAACACGTCAATTTCTTTGCCCAAACGGGTAGGGGAAGCCGGCTGACCGTGTGTGCGCGCTAGCATTGGGACGTTTGCCCAGTCTTCAGCCAATTCTTTAAGTTTCTTTTTTACATCCAATAACAAAGGCACATAGACTTCGTTCATGGCTTCTTTTAAAGACAACGGGATAGCTGTATTGTTGATATCTTGAGACGTCAACCCGAAATGGATAAACTCTTTAGATTTTTCCAATCCCAGCGCATCAAACTTTTCTTTTATAAAATACTCAACCGCCTTAACATCGTGGTTGGTCACTTTTTCGGTGTCTTTTATTTTTTGAGCGTCTTCCGTAGAAAAATTAGTGTATAATTTCCGAAGTGCTTCAAACTTTGATGTATCAAAATCGCTTAATTGCGGTAATGGAAGTTCTACCAAAGCGATAAAATACTCCACTTCTACCTGCACTCTGTATTTTATAAGTGCTTCTTCAGAAAAGAAAGGAACGAGATCTTTTGTTTTCGATGCATATCGACCATCTATTGGTGAAATTGCTTGTAATGCGTTGTTAGCCATGGGTTGAAATTTAAAGGTGCAAAGATACTAATTTTTAACACCTAACGGCTCGATTTTCACTTCAGTTTGTAGGTCTTTTTTTCTGAAACGTAACAATCTGCTTAATCGTGTTTTTCCCTCTAGCCTTATACCCAGCGCTGCCTAAGTGAATGTTTTGTTCAATGATTTGTTGTAATTCAGGGTGTATCCATTCAAACTCGGTACCTAAATGAAATAATGCTGTCATCGCACGTGCTTGGCAGGCTATTTTTTTATCGGTTATCAACCAATCGAAACAACACTCGGTCATTGTTTTTTTATGTGTTTCGGTAAACTGTAAGCGTAATTCTTCTTCCTCCTTTTTGTAATATGAAATAGCAATCATTTCACAAATATGTGCCATCGGTCTGAGCGTTTGATCACGGGTTATCGTAGGTAGTTTTTCAAAAAAGAAATCTAAATGAGGTAGTAAAAGCTCTGGTTTCTCTAGATATACAAATTCCAATACCCAAGCGGCTTTGTATGATAGATCATCTTTTGCAGTAAGGCAGTAAGTAAGTAGTTCACCAAATGTTTCAGGATGTGCAATCACCCAATGTGCAGCATCTAACCTGTTTTTTCGGTATGCTTTTGTATAAGATAGTTGTTGTAATAATTCAGAAGAACTCATTAAACAGCCATTTTTTCAATTTCAGTAATCACTTTAGGAACTCCTGTAGATGCTTTTTCAGCAAAAACAGAAACTCGATCTGATGAAGAAATAGATGGATTAGGGTCAACAAAAAAGATAGGTACGTTTTCCAAAGCAAATTGAAGCAACCCGGCGGCAGGATATACTTGCATAGACGTACCAACGATAATTAAAACATCAGCTTCTGTTACATAATGCATTGCTTCATCCATCATCGGGACCATTTCACCAAACCAAACTACGTGCGGACGCAATTGATGGTTTTCACCACAACAATCACCAAGGTTGAGGTCTTTTTTCCACTCTAGAACAGTGGTTTCATTGCCTGTACTACGCACTTTTAGCAATTCGCCGTGCAAGTGAACAACGTTTGTACTTCCTGCCCGTTCGTGTAGGTCATCGACATTTTGGGTGATGATGGTTACGTCATGATTTTGTTCTAATTCAACTAAGGCCTTGTGGGCTGCATTGGGCTGAACCTCCAGTAATTGTTTACGCCGTTTGTTATAAAAGTCTAGTACCAATCCTGGGTCTTTAGCAAAACCTTGAGGCGAAGCCACCTCCATAATATCGTGATTTTCCCAAAGGCCATCGCTATCTCTAAAGGTATTTATTCCACTTTCTGCACTTACTCCGGCACCAGTTAAGACTACAATATTCATTAATCTATTTTTTATATCTTCGTTTTCTAAAAATACTTATTTCTATTGGATTCCCAACTTTTAAAATATTTACAAAACCATATTACCGATAGACGCCGAGAACTTTTTAAAGAAGTTTTGGCCAGACGAACCCGTCATTTTACTGTTGTGACCGAAGATGTCTATCAATTGCATAATACCAGTGCCGTCATGCGTACCTGCGATGTTTTTGGTATTCAAGACCTGCACGTAGTAGAAGAAAAATTGGGCAAACGTGTGGATAGGGAAATTGCAATGGGAGCCCAAAAGTGGGTAAGTTTAAACCGGTATGATTCAATCGAAAACTGTATGGAAAATCTAAAAGATCAAGATTACCAGCTTATCGCTACGACACCACATAATGAATCGACTCTGTTGCACGACTTCGATGTAACCAAAAAAAGCGCCTTTTTCTTCGGAAAAGAACGAGAGGGGTTAAGTGATACCGTCTTGAAAAAAGCAGATGGTTATTTAAAAATACCGATGTATGGATTTACCGAAAGCTTGAATATTTCAGTTTCCGCAGCTATAATTTTGCAAGACGTAGTGACACGACTCAAACAAAGTGATGTAGATTGGCAACTTTCCAAAGAAGAGAAACACGAAATAGAATTGCTGTGGACAAAGAACACGTTAAAGAGTTCAGAAGAAATAATAAAGCGATATCACGAGCAAAAAAAGTTGTAAATTAGAAAATCTTAATATTCATACTTGACAAACTATATTATGAAGCATAATACTTTTGCATGGGTGGAAATACCTGTTAATAATATGGAACGAGCCATTAAGTTTTATGAAAAAGTACTTGATGTTACTATAAAGCCTGTAGATTTTGGTGGGTTAAAAATGGGGTGGTTTCCTTTTATAGAAGATGCTCCAGGGGCTACTGGTACATTAATAGAACAAGAAAGCTATATTCCGAGCCAAGAAGGGCCTTTGGTTTATTTTTATAGTGACGATGTGAAAAATGAATTAGATAGAGTAGAGGATGCTGGTGGGAAAATTTACCAAGAAAAAACCGAGATTTCCCCTGAACATGGATTCATGGCTGCTTTTATAGATTCTGAAGGAAATAGAATAGCTTTACATTCGCAAAAATAAACTCTTTAGTAAAAATAACCGTCAAACTCGAATAATGAAACTAGTCTTTGCCACGCACAATAAAAATAAACTGAAAGAAGTAAAGGCCTTGCTTCCGCATCATTTTGAAATATTAAGCCTGACCGATATTGGTTGCAATGAAGAAATTCCTGAAACGGCCGATACCATTGAGGGCAATGCTATTTTAAAAGCCAACTATGTGCGGGATAACTATGACCTTAGCTGTTTTGCGGATGATACTGGACTGGAAGTTGCCTCTCTAGATGGTGAACCTGGTGTCTACAGTGCTCGCTATGCTGGCGATGATAAAAATTCAGAAGCGAATATTGAAAAACTTTTAAAAAACTTAGATGGGAAAGAAGACCGCTCTGCCAGATTTAAAACGGCAATTGCGTTAACCTTGAATCATTCCGAAGTTCTTTTCTTAGGAATTTGCGAAGGCGAAATCACCACAGAAAAAAAGGGGACAAGTGGGTTTGGATACGATCCAATTTTTAAACCAGATGGTTTTAAAGAGACTTTTGCCGAAATGAAACTGACCCAAAAAAGTGAAATAGGCCATCGAGGTAAAGCCATGCGCCAACTTATTGAATACCTTCGGGAATAAAATTTTAGTGTTATTTTATTAATAAATTTAGAGGAACTCGAACTCCTAAATAATAATGAAACCTGCGTTGCTCATCAACTACATCGATAGCGCCAAAAAGTGCTCCGCCATCTATGGTTAATACATTTTTAATTCGGTAGTTTAACGCCAATTTCACTAGAATATCTATAGAACTATAATCGTTACCCTCTACATCTTTAATATCATTAAAATCTGGTTTATTTAAAAGAAAACCAGCTCCCAACCCTGCGTTTATAAATAAGTTTGAATTGAACATTTCAGCAGCAACACTCGGTATTAAATTAATACTGTTGAATTTATTATCTCCATAATTAGGTGAAGAAGTAGTCACATAAAATAACTCTGCTATGTATGCAAACGTGTTTTCGGTGTAATAAGCTGCGTAACCTCCAAAAGCAATGTTGCTGTCGGTTTCTGTGGTCTTTGTCCCTTCGGATATTCCATAATCTGAGATTATAATTTCATCTTCATTATCAAACTGAAAGGCAGTTCTATGATATTGAAGAGAAGGGCCAAACTCAAAAGTTTGAGATAATGCTGATAAAGACGTAAATAGGCATAGCAACAGTAAAGTAAGTTTATTCATTATAAAAGGTTAAGTTAGTTTAGGCACGTAAATATATAGATATAAATATTAACTCGCTTTTAAATATTAATCAAATTAAATAAACTATCTTTGCCGCTTCAAAAAAATCCTCAGGGTGAGGATTTTGTGTTGAAGAGAAGCCCAAGGTTTAATAGTCGTTTGCTTCCAACCAACACGCAAACATTTTAAACCATTTTATGGCTACATTTAAAGAATTAGGCCTTGAAGACAACTTACTTCAGGCCATTACCGACATGGGTTTTGAAATCCCATCAGACGTACAAGAAAAAACAATCCCAATCTTACTTGAAAGAGAAACCGATATTGTTTCTTTGGCACAAACCGGAACCGGTAAAACAGCTGCATTCGGATTCCCAATGCTTCAAAAAATACAGATAGAAAGCCGCACTACACAAGGGCTTATCCTTTCGCCAACACGCGAGCTTTGTTTGCAGATAACGAAAGAGCTGGAAAGCTACGGAAAACACAAAAAAGGTCTTAACGTAGTTGCTATTTATGGTGGCGCTAGTATTACTGACCAAGCACGCCAAATTAAAAAAGGTGCTCAGATTATCGTTGCTACCCCTGGTAGAATGAAAGATATGATTGGTCGTGGAATGATCGATATTTCAAAAATTGAATATTGTGTATTAGACGAAGCCGATGAAATGTTGAACATGGGCTTTTATGAAGATATTACCGAAATACTATCCCATTCCCCAAAAGATAAAAGTACGTGGCTTTTTAGTGCAACCATGCCAAAAGACGTTGCAAAGATTGCTAAAAAGTTTATGCACAGCCCGGTTGAAATAACCGTTGGAAGCAGAAACGTAGGTACCGAAAATGTTTCACACGAATACTATTTAGTTAATGCGAGAGATCGTTATTTGGCATTAAAACGTTTGGCCGATGCGAATCCTGATATTTTTTCAGTAGTGTTTTGCCGTACCAAACGAGACACTCAAAAAGTAGCTGAAAAACTAATTGAAGATGGTTACAATGCAGCTGCAATACACGGAGATTTAAGTCAGAATCAACGTGATTTAGTGATGAAATCCTTTAGAACACGCCAAATACAAATGTTGGTAGCGACAGATGTTGCTGCACGTGGAATTGATGTAGACGATATTACACACGTAATCAACTATCAATTACCAGACGAGATTGAAACTTACACACATCGTAGTGGCCGTACGGGTCGTGCTGGTAAAAGTGGTGTTTCTATGGTGATTGTCTCAAAAAGTGAACTTAGAAAGATTAAGAGCATTGAAAAAATCATTCAGAGAAGCTTTACTAAAAAAGAAGTTCCAAGCGGGATGGAAATTTGTGAAACACAATTGTTCCATTTGGCTAACAGTATAAAGAACACAGAAGTAAACCACGAGATTGATCCTTATCTTCCAAATATCAACGAAGTGCTGGAAGGTTTCAGTAAAGAAGAATTGATTAAGAAAGTCTTTTCGGTAGAGTTTACCCGTTTCTACAATTATTATAAAAACGAGAAAGACTTAAACTCTGCTGTGGGTGATACTTCGGTAGGGAACAGCGAAGACAGTGTGCGTTATTTCATTAATATTGGGGGGCGCGACGACTTTAACTGGATGAGCCTGAAAGATTTCTTAAAAGATTTACTTAATTTAGGGCAAGATGATGTATTCCGCGTTGATGTAAAAGATTCATTCTCTTTTTTCAATACTGATAAAAAGCATCAAGATTTAGTAATGAACATATTTAACGACTTTAAATTAGATGGTCGTAATATTTCAGTAGAAATAAGTAAGGACGGTCGTAAAAAAGGCGGCGGACGTAGTGGCGGAAGAAGCGGCGGTAAGGGCCGTGGAAAAGGAAACCGAGGCGGAAAAAGTTTTGATGGCGGTGGATCCAAATTTAAAGGAAAAAGCCGTAGAAGAAGTGAACGTCCTTCAGGAAAAGGTACAGGAGGAAAGCGTAGAAGGCGTAATTAATAAATAAATTAGCCTACTTTTGAAACTTTGGCACGGATTTATCGTCTATCTTATATAAATTTACCCCAATTAGTTATGAAAAAGCACATTCTACTTTTATTATTTTGTTTACTAACAGCTTTTGCCTTTTCGCAAGAAAGCGAACCAATTAAAGGAAAGGTGCTTAGTAGTGCAAACGATGAGCCTTTAGAAAATGTGAATATCGTTAACTTAAATGAAGTTATTGGTACCACTACCGATAATGAAGGTGACTTTTCCATTCGTGCTAAGGTGAACGACACATTATACTTTAGTTATTTAGGGTATAAATCCATCAGGGTTCGGGTGACAAATGACTGGTTAAAGTTTGGTGATATTAAAGTAAAAATGACCGAATTAGGTATCGCACTTGAAGAAGTTGTGGTAAAACCGGTACAACTTACAGGTTATGTTGAGGTAGACGCTAAAATTATTCCTATTTACGATAATTATCGATACCGTATATCTGGTTTAAGTTCTGGTTATGAGGGCGGAAGCAAACAGCCAGGCGCTGTTACCAAGGTGTTGAGTGCAATTTTCAATCCGGCAGATTTTCTCTATAATGTCTTCGGAAAACGGCCTAAACAGATGCGAAAGCTCCGTAAAATGAAACAAGACGATGAGATTAGGAATCTATTGGCAAGTAAGTACGACCGGGAGACTTTAATGGCCGTACTACAATTAGAACGGGTTGACATTGATGAAATATTGAACAATTGCAACTATTCTGAAAGTTTTATAAAAACGGCAAACGATCTTCAAATACTTGATGCCATTAGTGAATGCTATGAAGAGTATCGTGTAATAAACCGGGAAAAAGGTTGATTTAGCAAGTTGTTATGAAAATTCTGAAATAAGTTTAATTATCTTGAAGTTTTTCAGAAACACAACATTGCATGAAACAGATAATAGAAGACCAAAAATCTTTCTTCAATACTCACACTACAAAAAACATTGACTTTAGGATAAAACAGCTTGATGCCTTACAAGCTGTTTTAAAAGACAATGAATCACTTTTAAATGAAGCTATCTACACAGACTTCAAAAAATCTGAATTTGACACCTATGTAAGCGAGTTGGCTTTATTATACAATGATATAAAAGAGGCTAAACGAAATATTAAAAAATGGTCTCGCAAAAAACGGGTGTCGACCAACCTATTAAACTTTCCAGCCAGCAGTTACATTATTCCCGAACCTTTAGGGGTTTGCTTAGTCATAGGAGCTTGGAACTATCCGTATCAACTTTCTTTAGCTCCAGTTGTCGCAGCTTTGGCAGCAGGCAATACAGTAGTTTTAAAACCTAGTGAGCTACCTTCAAAAACAAGTGAAGTGATGGCGAAATTGATTAATGAGAATTTTGATCCGAAGGTGTTTAAAGTAATCGAAGGTGGCGTTTCTGAAACAACAGAACTTTTAAAACAAGATTTTGATAAAATTTTCTTTACCGGAAGCACCAAAGTAGGGAAGATTGTTTACAAAGCTGCTGCGGAAAACCTAACCCCCGTAACTTTGGAAATGGGTGGTAAGAGCCCAGCATTTGTTACCGAAGATTGTAATTTGAAAATGACGGTAAAACGCATGATGTGGGCAAAGTTTTTAAATGCAGGCCAAACGTGTATTGCACCAGACTATGTAATGGTTCACGAAAAGGTAAAAGAAAAGTTTTTAGAATTGGTAAAAAATGAAATTGAAGAAGAACATTTTAAGTTTGAAAACCATAATTACGTTCAGATTATTAATGACGATAATTTTGACCGGTTAGCCGCAATGATAAAACCAGAGCAAGTTTATTTTGGTGGAAATACAGATATAAAGGCTCGATACATTCAGCCTACAATTCTTCAAAATGTTTCATTTAGTGATTCTGTGATGCAAGAAGAAATATTCGGCCCCATTTTACCGGTTATAGCATATACTAATTTAGATAAAGCAATTACCGAGGTACGAAAATTTCCGAAGCCGTTATCCTGCTATGTCTTTACCGACGATAAAAAAACAAAACAAAAAATCTTGAATGAAGTATCATTTGGTGGTGGAGCGATAAATGATGCGGTGATGCATATCTCAAACCCTAATTTACCCTTTGGTGGAGTAGGACAAAGCGGAATTGGAAATTACCACGGTAAAGCTGGTTTTGATTGCTTTACGCACTACAAAAGTATTCTTGATAAGCCTACCTGGTTAGAACTACCTATAAAATACTACCCGCATACCAACCAAAAACTAAAATGGATCAAGCGGTTGATGAGTTTTCAGTGATCTTTTTGATTATTAGTATATAGCTCTTAAATAAGGTGTTGATTTAAGTTAGTTTTCAAAAAAAGGTTTCTTACTTTTATGCTTTACTAACTAAAAAAAAAATCAATTATGAGTCAAGATGACAACTCTATTTCCTTACAAACTGCCCAAAGCTATACAAATGAATGGCGCTCTGAAGAATCTACTTACAACAAGTACAATGAGTGTAATGGGTTTTTAATTCCTGCGGACGATCTACAGGCGGTTTTAGATGAAATGGAAGATCAAAAAGGAACAAAAAAAGTTCGTGCCTATTTAGGGGTGGATCCTGCAACCAATCAAGAAAAATTGATATTTGTTGCAACAAAACCTGAAAACCAAAAGGGTGGTTCTGTTATTTATCGTGACATGATAAACGGCTATAATGGCTTGCAAACAGGAGGCAAATTATATGATTTTACAGAACCCTGTCCAGCAGCGTGTGATGGTAATAGCCCTCTTATTTAAAGTTGGATAAGTTATTTGAAATAATAGGTGATATAGCAATATTTTTTGCTTTAGCTTTATCACTCCTATACTTTATAGGCTTTACAAAAAATGGTAAGGCCTATAAAATATTTACAATCTACCTTTTTCTAATTTCAATAATACAGTTAGCTGCTTATTTAATAGGAAGGGGGTGGTTAAACAAACCAAACCTTTTTCTTTCCCATTTTTATTTTATAACCCAATTTGTGCTCCTTTCCTATTTTTATTTCGAATTATTGAAAAAAAAATGGATTAAAATCATTTTAGTTTTGGTTTTAGGGTTATTAGCCTACCAATATGTTGAAAAACCTTCTACTTTCTTTGCTTATAACCCAATAGGAATGTCATTAACACAAATAATTATAGTTTTATATTCTATCTTTTATTTTTATAAGTCACTTAATGGTAAAAGAGGGTTCATTATAGTTAACATTGGTATCTTCTTTTACTTATTGTCTAGTACTTTAATTTTTGCTTCAGGTAATTTAGTTCTCAATTTGAATATATCAAAAGATACGGTTTTCATATTTTATAATATTAATCGGGTATTGTATTTGTCACTTCAAATTTTGATTTTTATTGAGTGGTATAAAAACTTCAGAAAGAAACCTTTACCCAATCAAAATTAATGGAAGACTTGTTTGATTACCTAAGTAGTTTTGCCATTGTGTTTTGTGTTATAAACACGTTGCTTTATATGTTTCGGTTTAGAGGAAACAACAGGGCTTTTAAAATTTTTACAGTTTACTTGGTTGTTATTGCTGTAATTCAGTTAAATGCATCATTTTTAAAATATTTAGTTCCTATAAATAACAACCTCTTCTTATTTCATTTTTATTACATACTTCAATTTATTTTTCTCACATTATTTTATGAAGAGCTACTCAAGAAAAAATGGATGTATGCTGTTTTACTTATAGTTTTGGGGATTATTACATTTCAGTTTATACAGGCGCCCACTATGTTTTTTAGATACAATCCGCTTGGTGTAACTATTACACAAGGATGTATAGTTATATATTCGATAATCTATTTATATAAGTATTTACATAATACAAATGAGTACCTTGTTATTAACATTGGCTTATTCTTTTATCTATTATCAAGTATTTTAATTTTTGCTTCTGGTAACTTGGTTTTCAACATGGAAATTATTACTAGATATGGATATCAATTGTTACTGAACGTAAATAATGTTCTGTATCTTGGACTTCAATTTCTTATCTTCGTGGCATGGTGGAAGAATTACTCCAAGGAGACAATCAAATAATAAATATTATACTCATTGCCATTGCTCTTTTAATAGTAATGGGTTTAGCTATTGTTTTCTTTTTTTATTTTTCTAGAAAACGGATTATTAAAAGCGAATTGGAAAAAGCTAATTTAAAAATAGCTAACCAAAAAAATGTTCTCCAAGCAACTATAATTACACAAGAAGAGGAACGAAAGCGCATAGCCCAAGATTTACACGACGCGATTAGCTCAAAACTGAACATTGTTTCACTTAACGCCAATATGCTATCATTAAAAGATATTTCTTCTGAAGAAACAAACAAAATAGCCAATAGCATTTTAAAAGTAACCGGAAACGTTTTGGAAAGTTCCCGAAAAATTGCACACGATCTGTTACCGCCTACCTTAGATAAGTTTGGACTGGAAGCAGCTCTAGAAGAATTGTGCGAAGAAGTAGCCGATACAAACACCTTTCAAGTAGATTGTAATATAGAATATCCAGAACATTTTCTCACTAAAGATGAAGAGTTGCACGTGTTCCGTATTGTGCAAGAGTTGTTCAATAACTCCATAAAATATTCTGAAGCCACAAAGTTAAACTTACATTCTGAAACCAAGGAAGATAGACTGATTTTTCAATATACTGATAATGGAAAGGGATTTAATGTTTCAACCGCCAAAAAAGCAAAAGGGTTGGGAATGAGTGGTATTGAAAACCGTGTTGCAATTTTAAATGCAACTCACACTATAATATCCTCTCCAGGTAATGGAATTTCTGTAACTTTAACCTTAAACCCCAGTAATAATGAAGATTAACGTAGTAATTGCAGACGATGAAGAACTTTTTAGAGTAGGAATGGTGCATATTCTCTCACGTGATTCGGCTATAGAAATTATATATCAGGCCAGTAACGGTAGTGAATTACTAGAATATCTTGCAAGTTGTGAACAATTACCCGATATAATCATTACCGACATAAAAATGCCCGAACTGAATGGTGTAGAGGCCACAAAGGCGATACATCAGGCTTATGGGGAAATAGGTATAATTGCACTTACCACATATAACACCAAACCTTTCATTAGAAACATGATCGATGTAGGGGCCAGTGCTTACTTAGTGAAGAACTCCCCACCTGAAAAAGTACTGCACACCATAAAACAAGTTTTTTATAATGGATTTTATTATGATAAGCATGTAATGGAAGTAGTTAACAGCAAAAAAAAGGGAAGCAAATACAGTGATAAAACTGTTTTTGACGACGACTTTTTAACCGAAAGGGAAAGGGAGGTTTTGGAGTTAATATGTAAACAGCACAAAACCGCTGAAATTGGTAAAAAACTATTTATAAGTCCTAGGACTGTAGAAGTACACCGCAAAAACCTGCTGGACAAAACTGGAGTTAAAAACGTGGCAGGCCTTGTTATTTTTGCAATAAAAAATGAATTGGTGCCTCCAATAATCATTGAATAGGCGTTTTGCACACTTTTGTAAAAAATTAAAAAGGGGCTGAAATAATTTTCAGCCCCCTAACACTAATCTAAACTCTAATTTATATTAGTGCTTTATAAACTTTATGGTTTTAGCCGTTCCATTTACAGAAACAGCAGCAATATAAGTACCGTTGGCTAAGCTTGAAGTGTTTACAATTGCAGTATTTGATGTATTGGTAACTTCTTTTACTAATTGCCCTGTAAGGGAGTAAATAGTCACATTTTCAATTGTATTGTTTTTTGAAGCAATGGTCAATTCTTTTGTGCTTGGGCTATAAAAATGTGCAATTCCTTCGGGAGTATCTGGAGTGTTCGTATTTAGTATAACGTCTTCAAATCTCAACATAGTTCCTTGTGATCCACAGATTAAACCAGAACCATCCTCAAAAAATTGTATTTCATACATAGTAGCTAGACCATCACCATCGTGCAAAAGTTCCCAGTTGCTACCATTGTCTTCAGAAATATACACATCCTCATCGGTACCGGCTGCAAGCAGTTGATCACCTACGTAAGCAAGCCCATAAAAGTTGTGGTAACCAGTACTGAATTCATCCCAAGTTTCACCACTGTCGTGAGTTGTCAACAATTGCCCATCTTCTCCTGATACAACACCATTGTTCAGGTCTTTAAAAGCAACTTCAACATTAAAAAATTGAGGTGTACCGGTACGAACCACTTCCCAAGTATCACCCCCATCAGTAGATTTACTTATTATTTGGTTGTTACCGATTGAAAATAGAGTGGTTTCATTTGCATAATCAAGTGAAATTGAACCAATATTATCAATACTGCTGGTAGTGTTCCATGTATCTCCACCATCGTTGGTTACATATACTTCAAAACCAGCACCCGAACTTACAAAAGCAGTCGCAATTCCTACATTTTCATTAAAGAATGCAAGCGATGCATATCTGCTTACATCATTGGCAATGGTGATTTCTACCCAAGTTTCTCCAGCATCTTCAGTTTTAAAAGCACTGTAGCCTACGGCAAAACCTTTGTTATCATTGATAAACTCAATTTTCTCAAAACCAGGCGAAGTTCCTGTAACAGGGTAAATTGTTTCCCAAGTTTCTCCAGCATCTTCAGTTTTGATAATCACGCCATCTGAATTTGCTGTAAATTCAGCTCCTGCAGCATATGCAACAGTGTTTTGCCCGGGAGGAATGCTCATGTCGAACAAAATAAAATCAGTACCAGAGTCTTTGTATTCAAAAGTCTGTGCTGTTGCGGTAAACAAAGCCCCTAAAAGAAAGAAACCGCTTAAAGCGATAATACGGGTAGTTTGTGTAAAAATTTTCATTAAGTTAAGTTTTAATATTAATATTACTGCAAAATAACCAATACTGGGAACAGAGGGTGTTAAAAAACACTTCGTTAACCGTTCATTAACCTTAACGTCTTCAGAAGATTAACTAATAAATATGCTTCAAACGATTGTTCATTACTCACTTCATTTTTTAGCAACAGGTTTATTAGCGTGGATTTTTTTCAGAAACAATTGGAAAAAAGCTTGGCTTATTATGACCGCCACGATGATTGTCGATATAGATCACTTATTGGCAGACCCTATTTTTGTTTCCGGAAGGTGTAGTATTGGGTTTCATCCATTGCATTCCTACTATGCTATCGGCGTTTACTTTATACTTTTATTCTTCAAAAAAACTCGGATTATTGCTGTAGGTTTGCTGTTTCATATGCTAACTGATTATATAGATTGTTGGTGGATGAAGTGATGTCGTCAATCCAAAAACCATATAAATAAAAATTGTTATCTTTCCTTTTTATTCAACTCCCTGTTTTAAATTCTGAAAAATATGCTTACAAAAGTATACGGGAGCGCCGTGTTTGGTGTAGAGGCCACAACCATTACCGTTGAAGTAAATACAGATAAAGGGGTAGGGTACCACTTGGTAGGTTTGCCAGATAATGCCATTAAAGAAAGCAATTATCGTATTGCTGCAGCCCTACAAAACAATGGGTTTAAGATCCCCGGAAAAAAAATAACACTTAATATGGCGCCAGCCGATCTTCGAAAAGAGGGTTCTGCGTACGACCTTACCTTGGCGATTGGGATATTGGTATCTACTGGACAGATTAAGGAAAATCATTCACTTTCAGAATATATAATAATGGGGGAGCTATCTCTTGATGGAAGCTTACAACCCATTCGTGGGGCTTTACCTATTGCCATAAAAGCTAAAGAAGAAGGGTTTAAAGGATTTATTTTGCCTAAGCAAAATGCCAAAGAAGCTACCATTGTTAATGGATTAGAAGTTTATGGAGTAGAAACAATTAAAGAAGTAATCGACTTTTTCAATGCTGAAATTCCATTAGAACAAACCATTGTCGATATGGAAGCCGAATTTTATGAACACCTCGAAAACCCCGAATTCGATTTCAGTGATGTAAAAGGACTAATAACTATATAGATAAGTTATTGTTAATCAAGTTTTTGATAATTTAATTTTATTTACCGTACAACAATTGTACAACAAATAGGGGGTAAAAAACTATTGATGTTCAGTTATTTTTAAATCCTTAAGAATTTATTTCTTTAAATGCTTGATGGACTCCACCGTCTAATAGCTCATTAACGAATTTGGAAAATTGTATGTTATCATAGGTTCTATGTCTTCCATCGTAATAGACAGAATAAAAGTTATCTTCAATTTTATTAACTGTAATTATGTCGTTATTAATTATCATAAAAAATTATTTAATTGAATATTAAGATTTAAACCGATTTATTTACTAATACTATTTCCTTTTTTACACACCTTATAAACGTCTTCAGGTGTCTTTATATTGGGTATAGCTTGCAATAGATTATTAAATTCTTTTCGTTCTTCAGGTGTTAGCTTATGTGCTAAAAAGACCTTTATAGCTGTAATTAGCCTACTCTTTACCTCCTTTAGTAACTCATCATAAGTGCCAAACATAGATACATTACCTTTATAGGCATTATATAACTTAATGTACCTATCCATTACAGGCTCGCCTATGTTACTTTGTTTCAAATAGGCTTTATTAATGAAGTTTCTGTACTCCCTGGCCTTTGTTATTCGGTTCACTGGAAAAAGTTCTCATAAATGATGCTAATCACAATAGCGATTAATACAATTATAACTAACACCCTCCCAATTAAGGTGTTAAAAAGCCAATATACGGGGTTGTCATCCATTCTCATAGGGTAAATATAAATAAATATTTGTAAGCTATTGACCGACAAAAGACCCCTTTTTTCTTTACTTTTTATGTTTTTGCAAATACTTATTAATAAACGATATTAAGTATGTACAGCGAAAAATTGACATTAAGACTTAGCAAAGAAGATAAGACCCATTTACAGGAACAGGCGGAAGCTAATGGCATTCCCTTGACTACCTATATTAGGGCTAAACTTAAGGATGCAGACTTCACCAAAGAAGACCAAACAAACGAGTTTGAACCTCAATTAATATTTACCGATACTGCGGAATATAACAGGGCTGTTAACACCGCAAAAAGAAAGGTAAAAGCCTTTAATAAGCTGTTAAATGAAGCATCTGCAATAATAGAACGTCCAACAAAGAAAAAGGATATAGAACGCTTTATGGATACTCCAATGTCCTACGTTACCCAATGGATAGAACAAGTACACCGTAAAAATATAAATGTACCAATATCAACAACTAAATTAATTGAATTACTGGAAATTGACTTAAGACCAGTACAGAAAGCTATTGAAGACTTTAAAGCCCTTAAGGGGCAGTTAGCCGTTAAAGATGGAAAAGTAATACCAAACGTAAATAAAGACAGATACAGCTACTATACAGCTAATGAAAATCAAAATAACAGACTGGATGCTGTTAACGACTTGATAAATGGATATTACAACACCGTAAGAGCTGGACAGGGTAAAACTGACAGAAATGGACACAATCAATTACTAACAGCTTGTAGGGGTGTTATTAAAAATGTGGATGGTGTTTTAATTCCAAATCCTGAATTTGTGCTAAAATAATCGTTTTAAATTTCTTTCATTTTTTGATATGGGGGTTTTTATCGAATTCTACTCCCCCCATTCATTTCGCCCCCTTTATTGGGGTTTTTTAATGTCCAAAAAAAACATTTACTCCTCAAAAAATACGTAAACCACTATAAACAGTAGGATAACAGGTTTTCAAAAATCGATGTCCTTTTAATTTCAACCCCCCTGTAGTACTTTGTCCCAATGATTAATAAAACGGTTTAATAAATTGGAAAAGTAATTTAAAAAAGTGTCAAAAATGGAAGCGTATCAAGTGGTTATTTTGGTTAGTATTATTGGTGGTTTAATAAGTGGTGTTATCTGCTGTATTGTTTGGTTTTTTAAGTTTATATTTTTACTGGTACTTAAAGACCTACCACCAGACAAAGTAAAAGCGTTATGTAAAGGGTTAGGGCTAAATAAAAGAAGCATATTCAATTTTGGTAGAAATAGCATTAACAATACTTCCATTAAAAATAAACAGGATAGTTAATTGAACGCATTTTTTTGTAGGGCTCTTTTAAAATAGGGGGCTAAACCGCACTTAAGCTATGCAATTCACACATTTTTGATACCCTACACCCCCTTATATGTACCTTTTCTCCCTTACACCGCACGTTATCGCTATGAAACCGCAAACCGCTAAAACACACCCTACCCCCATAGGGGAGTCCTGCCAAACACCCTACCTACGGGGGATAAACACCAATTTACCAAAGTGTAACCGCTCTTACACAATGTGTACATATATACGTTAAGCGTAAACAGTCGATGTGGCAAACGAAATTTGTATAAATTTTTTGCTGTATTGTTTTTAGGTTATAGTCTATTTGCTACACACTTTATTTTGAATGTCGGACACATCTACTATCTTATAAGTGTATTAAATATAACCACCCTATATTTGGTACATTTATTTTAATTCTCTATTTTTGAGATAGTTAAATAATTTGAACCAAATAAATATGAAAGCTCGATACAACAGAATTTCAACACCCAATCAAAAGTTAGAAAGACAATTAGCAAAGCAATGTAAAGGAGAACATCTTTATAATGACGTTGTGAGTGGTTCAATTGCATTTAGTGAAAGGGAACAAGGTAGTAAGCTAATTGAAGCAATAAAGGACGGTAAGGTTAATTATATTAGTGTTAGTAGCATTGACCGCCTGGGGAGGAGTACCTTAGATATACTAAGCACTATTGAATTTTTCAATAAAAATAAAGTAACGCTAAAAGTAGATAATCTAGGTATCGAAAGTATGACCAACGGTAAAGTAAATCAAGTCTTTAACCTTATTATTTCCGTAATGTCCAACGTAGCAACAATGGAACGTGAAACGCTGTTAGAGCGTCAAAAAGAGGGCATTGCTATTGCTAAAGCAAATGGCACATATAAAGGTCGTGTTAAAGGCAGTAAGGAAACAGATAAACAAGTATTAGCAAAATATAAAGAAGTTGTGAAGCATCTTAATAGAGGGCAATCGATACGCAATACTGCAACTCTAAGTAAAGTAAGTCCATCAACTGTACAGAAAGTAAAAAAAGTGCTTTTAAATTTAGTTTGATTTAACCTAAATTCTCTATATTACTTTTGGCGGAATTATCTTGAAAAATGTAGCCAAAATTATTAATCAAACTTTTTAAAATAAGAGTCAATATTATTGAAATCAAAAGTAATTTTAAAAATTTTTTCATAATTAATTTTTTAAATTTTAATCTGATATTTCTTTGAAATATTTTTGTGCAGTTTGATTATACACAAAAGGAAAAACCAAAAGGGGTAATAGTGAAGTGAATGTAAACACCCATACATCCAGATATACAATTGGGGTTTCATTAAAAATTTCTCCTGATGCACCTGTTGAGTAAAACAAAAAACCTATCAAAGAAAAAACAGTATAAATATCAATCATCAAGGATTTACCAATTTGCAATTGATATAAAGCTCCAATTACTAAAGCAATATTTAGTATTAGAAGATATATCTGGATATTTGTTTCAAACATATCATTTTTAATTTGAAAATAGAAAACTATAAAGCTATAGATAAGTTGATAGAGTAAAAAATGTTGAGCGATTGTGATTGTTGTCGGCTTAAACTCGTTATTTAAAGACATATCCTGTGTTTATTTAAATTTTATTACTAAATCCTTCCTGTTTCCATTGATATCCCTTAAAGTCCCCGTAATATCACCATTGCATTGTATTTTTAATCTACCAAAAACTTTTATGTTTTTACTTGCGTCAAAATTTCCATTTATAGCTATTAAATTTTCAATAAATATAAAATTACCGTCAATGTAGTAACTACCTCTCAATCTTTTAGAAGAATCAAATCCGCCATTAATTATTACATTGCTTTCACGCCAACTTTCTGTTTGATAATTATATTTTTTTTGAAATTCAACAATACTATTATTCCCGAATTTGAATGGGCTGTTTTCTGTTAAAAATTTAAAAGCTGAGTTTGTAGATAAATTGCAATAATTATTTATTTCTTCTTTATCACTAAAATCCTTTGAAATGGACTTATCTTTTTTTGCTTCAAGTATTGAAGCATTTTTAATCCTACCGTCCATAGACGGCTCTGAATAAAGTATCTTTTTTACAGTATATAGCTTTTTAGTTTTGTCTAAGACAGCTAAATATTTCAGATATAATCCTTCACTATATTCCATTCCAGACTCTATTACATCGTAATTGTATATTACCAAGTATAGTGGATAATTTAAGTTTTTATCTATTTCTGTCAAATCTTTTAATTTACCTCCGTGTTCTAATTCATCTGTAAGAAGATTAATTATTTCGTCAGAATCTAAGTGACTGAAATTAATTGAAGACACCATATCATATTCTATATTTTTGAATCGGACAATGGCAGCTTTTTCATTTGGTAAGAGCTGAAAGCCTGCAATATCCTCTGGTAAGTTAGATTGCTTATTAGATTTACAATTCCAAAAAAAAATTGAAATAATAACTAAAGAAAGTAATAATATATTTTTCACTTGCTGAAATTTACGCTAAATATAGTGAAAATATATTAATGCGCTCGAACGACCGCAATTTAAAGAATAGTAAGTTCTTTTTTTGTTAAATGGTCAAAGATGATATTAATAAGAAAATCTGTAATTATATTGCTATAAATTGGATTGAAAAGTCTAAAAGTAATAGAGCTTTTGCCTTAGACCATTTTATTGAAGAAAGTACTGTCAGAAAGATTTTACAGAAAGACGGGTATAGGATTCCTGTTAATACATTAAAGAAGATTTGTGATGCCCGTAATCTTAAATTATCAGAATTTTTTTTCCTTATTAATTCTTAATGTAATACTATCAAGTTATTTTAAATAACTTAATCAAAATTATACTTACTTTTTTAAAACTACACCATTTAGGACGGGGGGCTGTAAAAATCTCGTTAACCCTTGTTATTAATATAATTACTGTAAATATCACTATATTTTTTTGGTGTGTGATAATTTTACTATCTACAATGTATTTTATTATTTAGAATAATTCTAAATTGATATAAATATTTAACCCATTAAAGGTGTTATTCAGGTAGCGTGCTGACTCTTAATTGTTATATATCAATTGGGTGCGCACGGGGGGTGTAAAACCCTTGTAAACTACTATATATAAAAGAATAGGGTTGTTTACCCTATTTTAAATATGGTGTTGACTAACACCACAAAACAACACCAACACAAACCATATTTAACCGTCTCTATTTTAGGTACATAGTTGAAAAGATAGAAAAAAAGAAGTAGTATCACTTTACTTATTGGTTTTTTACAAATACTTATAAGTATAGGACATTATTAAAATAAAAAATATGGAAATATATAAAATCGAAAATGAAAATAAATGGGGTAGCACCATCCCCCTAAAGGAAATGAAACACGCTAAAAGGAAATATACATTAATTGTACTGGAGTTCCTGAACCGTTACGGAAATAAAGACAAAGCGTTCAAAGAGTTGCGCAAATACTGGGTAAATAACATACATCCATTACCACCAACAGAGCATCCGCAATATGATAGTATAAGGACGTATCGATATTATATGATGCAAGAGTTCCGAAAAGCATACAAACATTGCGTACTGGATGTATAAGGCATAAAAAAAAGGATGTAATACACTATATATCACATCCCAAATTTTTATAACCTATTTAATTCTGCAAGACATTGAAAATAACACGGTTAAACGCCATCTCCTTTATAATAAATATACGCAAAATATCAAAAAAATGCAATACTAAAGGGGTAAAGAAAAAAATGAATATGAAAAATGAATAGAAATGAAAAAATAATAAAATTTGACAGTAAATACCTTAAAGGGGAAGCACTAAAGGAAGTTATCACTTTTTACGGAAGTAAGTACATTTTAAAGGGTAGTACTGGGATAGGTGCTACAACAGCAATATTTAACACAACCAACGGAAATAGGCTTATAATTAGCCCAAATGTTGGTATGATTAAGGGAAAAGAGGATAAGAGAAAAACTTTCAAAAGTGATAGGCAATTCTTTATATATTTTGAAGATAGTCTAAATGACTGGGAACAAGTAATAAGTTACTTTGCTAAAGGTGGCAAAAATGCGATAATAAACACCACACCAGAGCAAATAATAAAACTAGCTGACACCAAAAAAAATCTGTACAATAAATTAATTCAAATCCCCGTATTTATCGATGAGTCGCACGCATATAGCACCGATAATACATACCGTCAGACAATGGGGGCATTTATGGAGTTAATCTATAATGAATGGCAAGCCTTTTTTACCCTTTCAACGGCAACACCAATATATAAGTATATCGACATACCTAAAGCTATTACATTGGACTACATTAAAGTACAAAGGACAAATGAGCCGACAAAGACAATACATTACAGTACCAATGCAAAGGACTTACATAGCTTCATTAATATAGAAAAAAACAAGGGTAATTTAGTTGTCATTTTCACAAATGATAAAAACTACCATAAAATGGATAAAGATGGTAAAGTTAAAAACCTTGTTGGAAAAAATTTAGATATAAAAATTGCACCTTATAACAGAGGTAATAACATTAATGATAAAGACTTATTTGACTGTGAATTATTAATTTGCTCAAGTGCTTATTTTGCTGGGTTTGACATTGAAAAAAAATGTAGTATAGCAATTATTAGCGACCAGTCTAAAGACGCATATAAAGTAAGCGTTAACAATGCAGTACAAGCCTACGGACGTGGCAGAAATGGTATTGAAAATGCTTTATTTATCAACAAAAAACAAAAAAATATAAGCTACCCCATTTCAAGAGCTGAATTAAATGAAAAGTATAAGGAATATCTAAAGAATGTAAGGGATGCGGAAAGCCGTTTACAACAATCTAACTATCACTATGACGACCCTACCATAACCAAACAGAAATACGTTAACAGAGGGTATTTAATCGCACCAGTTATCCAAGCCGTTAACGACTGGCAACTGTATAACGATAGCGTACTTATAGAGTCATTCAGAAACTACGGATTTGAATTGAAAAAGTATGATAATCCAATACTTAACCACAAAGCCGACAAGAGGCCATTTAAGGAACGTTTAACTAACTTAATGGAATTGGATAGTAAGGAATTAATAAAGCGTTATAATTACGTGAAATACAATGCTAAAGGCAATAATCAAGAGGGTTTCAACTACACTTATTTAATAGAATATCTTACAGCATATTTATTAAAAAAAATACCAAATAATCCAATTTCTGAAAAGCTAAATAATAAAAGACTTTATGTAAATGAATTTTACAGCTCACTGGACAAATTCTTTAGGGTAAATACCTCAACTGACCACCTCAACGAACAACTAACTACAAAGCAAATAGAACAATCTGAAAGGCTTTACGGTGGTAAAATGATATATGATAACTTAATTAGTCTTATTGATGACTGGCACTATTTATATTCAATATATAAGGTGAAAAATGGGATGTTTACAGATAAAATAAATAGGCAATTGAAACTATATGAATTGTTTCACAACAGCCAACTTTATAAATCGTTGTTTAACGACAAATCACATAGGGTTAGGAATGCTACAAATAGCATTTTAAAAAGTTGTAAGGAATTCAATATAACCTTAACCGACAAAGAGCTTAAGAAGTTAAAAAAGACCATTAAAAACGCTTACAATGAGTTGGATACAAAGGGTACATTTACCCATAATCAAAACATAAAAAACAATAAAGAGAAAATGATTAATGCAATTGGTTTTATTTTCAGTAAAGAGGGCAAAAATTTCAAAAAGAAAGCTATTAAAAATAGAGAATACACACCCTTAACGGCTTTGCCCTCAACACTAAGAGAAGTACTACCCCTTAAGCTAATTGAAATTGATATTACTTCCTCAAGTCCGCAAGCGATGGATAAAATAATTAATACCGATATAGGACTTAAAGTATATGAAAATTTAATGGATAAAAGGGGTATATCTCGAAGTAAGGCGAAAACGTTATACAATATGGCTTTAAATAACCACCAACTAACCATAAATGAAGCCAAAGCAATTTATATCGATTGCGGTTATACAGCCAATAAAGCCTTAGAGTTGGCACAACTTACAGCGCAAAGCGAAAAAGGAAAAGTATTTGAATTAATGACCGAAAAGGAAGCGGATGCAATATTTGCCTATCAAATGCTAATTAACGAAAATGATATACATACGTACCGTTTACACGATGCTATTTTAGTGGTGGAAAAAGACTTAAAAAACTTTGTTCTACCAATCGATTTAAACAATTACCGTTACCACGTATCGTACTTTAACAACGATTTGCCGTTAAATCAAGAAAGGAAAATAGACAAAATGAAAATGGAGTACGGGGATGGCATACTGGATTTCCTTAACGGTACAATCGATGGTGTTTTACCAGAACCAGAGCCAAAGGAAAAAGATAAAACCTATGATTTAATTGAATATTTGGAAAAAACTGCCTAAAAAAAACAAGGTGTGACACAACTTCGCAAAATTTAACATTTGATGTAAAACTATTTACATTGTCTATTGAAAAACGGGTATATATAAATTTTTCTTATATTTGTAATATAAATTTTAAAATTATTTAATATGCTTAAAGCTAAAAGTAATAACGGTAATACCGTTAACAAAGGATGGACAGTACAAACAGTTAGAAATTCGCCTAATATAGGGGTTACAGTAGGATGGCGTACAATTGGATGTACAATAATTGAACAAATAGTAACTACATCAAACGGAGAAAAACAAAGAATAGAAACCCATATAGGTAATGATGGGGAGTATATCGATGTTATAATGATGTAAGGATATTATCAAATGGGTTTAATTTAAGGGTACTTTATTAGTACCCTTTTTTAATTAAAAGTGTCGTTTAAAGTATCGTTCAAATCCAATAGGCTGTTATTTGGTAGTTGCTGTATATAGGTTTGGGTAGTTGAAATATGGCTATGTCCTAACGACTGACTGACAGCGACCAAATCCGCATTATTATTTAAAAGTAACTGTGTATAGGTGTGCCTTGCAACGTGTGAAGTTAGGTTTATCTTTATCCCGCATTGTTTTGCTATCTTTTTTAAAATGATATTGTAATATGCCCTTGTACCCGTTAGGCGTTTATACTGCAATTCTGTTAGGTTAGCACCATCTTTATAGTTTGTAAAATCATCATCATTTAAAAAGTGAAATACAAAGCTGTTAGGCTTTTCTATACCATCGATTGTATCTGCATACAGCTTATATATTTCTTTTTCAGTTTCCTTTATTTGTGTCTTTGCATAATCAATTGTTAACCCTCCAGCTCGCTCCCAGAAAACCTTTTGAAATTGTTTAAACTCGTCTTTACTATTAACCCCTTTAACCTTGTTCCAAGCATCCTGTACCTTTCTTAATTCAATTTCATTATTTACCTTATTTATGTTTTCCTTTTGGTTGTGTAAAACATCCTTAAGGCGCTCCCTTTTCAATTCTAACCCCAGTAATTTATCTGAAAAAGTTTCATTTAATTTGGATAACCTACGGTTAAGCATTTTTAATGCAACAAGGGTTAGCCGTAACCTCATCTTTTTCTTTGTCTTATATTGCGTGTAGTCCATTATCAACACACCATCTATATTCTTAATATCGTTCCAACGCAACAACTGAACGTCCGAACATCTTAATCCCTGTGTGAATAATTGAAAAAGGAAAATATCCCTAAACTCTTCATAACTGACACCTAAATTACTTTTCATTTTTTTCCTGTCATCTTTAAAACTGGCATCAATTAACTTACTCACTTCTTTATCTGTCAACGTCCTATTTTGGGTAGGGGTATATTTTAGCTTTAACAAGCTAAAAGGGTCGTTAACATAACTAACCAACCCCGATTTAATAGCCTTGTTTATAATGGCTTTAAAACTCTTTATATTGTAATTTGCAGTATTGTTCGCTGACCCCGAAGTACGGATATATGTATGGAATGCGTTAACGTGTTGTGGTGTGAGTTGTGATAGCTTCAAATCGTTATATCCGTTTTCATTCAAATACGCTTCAAATCTATTTCTAATATCAATATATTTTAACTTTGTACCGTTATTTAGCGTTGTTTCAATTATTTCGTCATAAAATGTTAGTATAGTCTTATTTGTCGTCTTTAGGGCTTGGGTAGGGGTGTCGTGTTTGTTCAAATTCCTTAGTACATCCTGTATTTTTTCATTTATTTTATCTGCGTTGGGTTCTGACTTACTTACCCTTTGTTTATCCTCTAACCAGTTTTTTCCACTAACTTTAATTCCCAAAGTTTTAATACTCGTTTTTCTATTTTCAATTACTCGTACCTTTAAATAACCTTTGGTATCATTTTTTTTAACGGGTCTATAAATGATTTTAACGCTCATAACTAAATTTTTAAAATGACAATATCGTACAACAATTGTACAACAAATTATCCAATAAACGATAATCAATATAAAACTATATTATTAATATATTGATATACAGTTAATTAAAGTTGTAGTTTTTATTTTTGGCAGTTGTAAAAGGACAAGAAAGTATTAAACGTTGTATGGAAATTGCAGCAGCTGGAGGTCATAATATTATATTAATAGGTCCGCCCGGTTCTGGAAAAACGATGCTTGCTAAACGCCTGCCTAGTATTTTACCACCATTGACGATAAACGAAGCTCTAGAAACAACAAAAATTCATAGTGTTGCGGGACGAACAAAAGAAAAAGGTGGGATAATGACTTCCCGGCCTTTTAGGAGCCCACATCACACAATTAGCGATGTCGCGTTGGTAGGAGGCGGTCAATACCCACAACCGGGTGAAATTTCATTAGCACATAATGGGGTATTGTTTTTAGATGAATTACCTGAATTTAAAAGAAGCGTACTAGAAGTAATGCGGCAACCTCTGGAAGATCGAGATGTAACTATCTCACGTGCACGATTTACAGTAACCTATCCATCCAGTTTTATGTTGGTGGCAAGCATGAATCCAAGTCCTGGTGGGTATTTTAACGATCCCGATGCACCGGTAACATCTTCGCCAGCTGAAATGCAACGATATTTAAGCAAGATTTCCGGTCCTTTGTTGGATCGAATTGATATCCATATTGAAGTAACCCCAGTTCCATTTGACAAATTGAGCGAAGACCGAAAAGGGGAATCGAGCATCATCATACGTGAACGAGTTACACAAGCAAGGAAATTACAATCTAAACGGTTTGAAACGTTTGAAAACATACACTACAACGCTCAAATGGGAGTAAAACAAATACGAGAGTTTTGTAGGTTGGATGAAGCTTCATTACAACTGCTAAAAACTGCGATGGAACGTTTAAACCTTTCTGCTCGAGCTTATGACCGTATTTTAAAAGTTTCTAGAACGATTGCAGATTTAGATAACTCAGAAAGCATAACAGGAAACCATATTTCCGAAGCTATTCAATATCGAAGCTTGGATCGAGATGGATGGTTTGGTTGATTAATTATTAAGTTTTCATAATTAAGTGATTTTTATTTTTTTTAAATATTGATTCTAGTATTTAGATAAATAGGGCTGTGGTAGTCTATTTTAACAATTTATTAAGATTTCGACCAAACTGCAATTGTATCTTTAACGCTTCATTAAACCAAAAAAATATGTTTTTAAAAAATTCTCTTAAAACCTCATTAGTAGCTTTTTTGCTACTAACTTTTGTTTTTACTTCCTGTAAAAATGAAGAAACAGAAACCAAAGAAGAAAGTGCTTCTCTTTCTGTTGATTTTGAAAAGTACGAACTAGAAAACGGTTTAGATGTCGTATTACACCAAGATAAAAGCGACCCTATTGTTTCGGTTGCCATTCAATATGGTGTAGGCTCTAACCGTGAAAAGACCGGACGTACTGGTTTTGCTCACTTATTTGAGCATATGTTATTTCAAGAATCTGAAAATGTTCCACAAGATCAGTTTTTCAAAAAAATACAAGATGCCGGTGGAACCTTAAATGGTGGTACTTGGAAAGATGGAACTATTTATTACGAAGTAGTGCCTAAAAATGCTATGGAAATGGTAATGTGGTTAGAGAGTGACCGTATGGGTTATTTAATTAACACAGTAACCGAGTCTGCTTTTTACAACCAACAAGAAGTGGTTCAAAACGAAAAAAGACAACGTGTAGATAACAACCCTTACGGGCATACAGGTTGGGTAATCGATAAAAACATTTATCCAGAAGGGCACCCATACAATTGGCAAGTTATTGGAGAATTGAAAGATCTTCAAAATGCTACCGTAGAAGATGTTCGTGAATTTTATGACCGTTTTTATGGCCCTAACAATGCGACATTGGTTTTAGCAGGTGATTTTGAAACAGCCGAAGCTAAAGAAATGATTGAAAAATATTTTGGTGAAATAAAAAAACGCCAAGAAGTTGAAAAAATGGAACCAAAGCCGGTTACCATTGCTGAAACAAAACGCTTGTACCATGAAGATAACTTTGCTAATGCGCCACAATTAAATATGGTGTGGCCAACAGTACAGCATTACACTGAAGATGCTTACGCGTTGGATTTTTTAGCTGAAATATTATCAGATGGAAAAAAAGCACCTTTATATAAAGTGCTGGTAAAAGAAAAAGATCTTACTTCAAGAACTTCAGCCTACAATAATTCACAAGAGTTAGCAGGTGAATTTCATATAATTATTACAGCTAACAACGGTGTGGATTTGGATGATGTAGAAGCTGGAATTAACGAAGCAATGACCCTTTTTGAAACAGAAGGAGTAACAGATCGCGATATTGAACGCATTAAAGCTGGATTGGAAACCGATTTTTATAATGGTATTAGCAGTGTTTTAGGAAAATCGTTCCAATTAGCACGTTACAATACCTTTACTGGTAACCCTGGTTTTATCGAAGATGATATCGAAAACATCAAAAAAGTTACTAAAGAAGATGTGATGCGTGTATATAACGAGTACATAAAGGATAAGCCTTTTGTGCTAACGAGCTTCGTACCAAAAGGACAAATGGACTTGATCGCTGAAAATTCAGAAAAAGCACCAGTTGTAGAAGAAGAAATTAAGGAGAATGTAGAGAAGAAGGTTGAAGATTCAAACGAAGAAATTGCTAAAACACCTTCAAACTTTGATCGTTCTGTTCAACCGGAACAAGGTCCAGCACCAGAGTTGAGTATTCCTGAAACATGGACAGCTGAACTGGAAAACGGATTAGAAGTTTACGGGATTGAGCAAAATGAAATCCCAACGGTTAACTTCAGTTTAGTGATTGAAGGTGGACATTTAATGGATGATAAAGACAAAAATGGTGTTGCAAACCTTATGACAGATATTTTAATGGAAGGAACGCAAAACAAAACCCCAGAAGAGCTTGAAGAAGCAATCGATCTGTTGGGGGCTTCTATTAATATGTACACAACAAATGAATCTATTGTAATACGCGGAAACACCTTAACGCGTAACTTTGATAAAACAATGGATTTAGTTGAAGAAATTTTATTGGAACCACGTTGGGATGAAGAAGAATTAGGTCGTATTAAAACCAAAACAATTAATCAAATAAAGCGTAGTGCAGCTAATCCAAATAGAGTAGCTAGTAACGTTTATGATAAATTATTGTATGGCGAAGATCATATTTTCAGTCTTCCAACTAGCGGAACAGAAGAATCTGTAGAAGCAATACAAATGGCAGATTTAAAATCGTTCTATACCAATAATTTCTCGCCATCAATTAGTAGTTTCCACGTAGTAGGTAAAATAGATAAAGACGAAACTTTAAAGCAATTAAATAGCTTAGAAGAACGTTGGGCAGCCAAGGAAGTCACCATTCCAGAATATCCAATGCCAGAGGAGCGTGATAAAGCTTCCTTGTATTTTGTAGATATACCAAAAGCTAAGCAATCGGTTATCAATATTGGTTATATCGCTTTGCCACGTACCGATGAAGATTTCTATCCTGCTGAGGTGATGAACTATAAGTTAGGTGGTTCTTTCAGCGGAAATGTAAACCTTATTCTTCGTGAAGAAAAAGGATACACCTATGGAGCACGTACAGGTTTTAGCGGAAGCAAAATACCAGGAAAATTTACAGCTTCATCAAGTGTTCGAACTAATACAACGGGAGAGTCTGTACAGATATTCAAAGATCAAATTGCTAAGTACAAAGAAGGAGTCAGCAAAGAAGACTTAGATTTCACTAAAAATGCAATGATAAAATCGAACGCACGTCGTTTTGAAACGCAGTTCTCTTTATTGGGAATGCTTCAAGAAATGAGCAGTTACGATCTTCCTGCAAACTATATTGAAAAAGAAGAGTCGATTGTTAAAAACATGACACTTGAGCAACATAAAGAATTGGCAAACAAATACCTAGATGAGTCTAAAATGGCTTATTTGGTTGTTGGTGATGCTGAAACACAGTTCGCTCAATTTAAAGATATGGATTTTGATGAAGTAAAATTGATCAACAAAGAAGGTGAAGAAGTAAAACTGGAAGACGTTAAAATGTAATTCAGAATTCACTTAAATATAAAAGGGATGCCAATCGGTATCCCTTTTTTTGTTTCTGAAACTTAAATGGAAACTATATTTAATATCTTTAAGATTTTAATAGAAATTGTTTCTGAAATATCCTACTATGAAAAATGTCCTTTCCTTGCTCTTTTTGCTTTCTATACTTGTAAGCTGTAATTCTTCTAAAGAAGAGAAGAAAATTGAAACTAAAGAAAAAACACAAACTGAAATGGCAGTTAAGCAATATCAAGCACCCGTATTTTCGATAGAAGAAGCCAATAAATTAATAGAACTTCCTTTGCATTGTGTAGAGACCGAATATCCTAATAAATTAGGGCAAACGATAGGTAGTGATGAAGATTTAGAATCACCAGAAGCGTTGCACCCAATATTTTATGGGTGTTTTGACTGGCATAGTGCCGTTCATGGCTATTGGTCAATGGTGACATTGGTAAAACAGTTTCCAGATATGGAAAAGGCAGATAAGGTTAAAGAAATACTTCAGAAAAACATCACACTTAAAAATGTTTCAAAAGAATTAGAATATTTTCAAAAAGACATCAATAAAAGCTACGAACGCACTTACGGCTGGGCGTGGTTACTAAAGCTTTCCGAAGCATTATACACTTGGGAAGACCCAATGGGAAAACAATTGGCCGAAAATTTACAGCCATTAGCAGATGATATTGTTTCAAAATATGAAGAGTTTTTACCCAAATTAGTATATCCCATACGGGTGGGAGAACACACCAACACAGCATTTGGTTTAACCTTTGCATGGGACTATGCAAACACGACTAACGATACAGAATTAAAAAACTTAATTGAGCGACGAGCCAAAGAATTTTACTTAAAAGATGAAAACTGCCCGATTACTTGGGAACCTAGCGGATACGATTTTTTATCACCTTGTTTAGAAGAGGTGGATATTATGCGACGCGTACTTCCCAAAAAAGAATTTACAGATTGGCTAGATTCTTTTTTACCAGCTTTAGAAAATAAAAACTACCAACTTGAACCTGGTAAAGTAGGCGATAGGAGTGATGGGAAGTTGGTTCATCTGGATGGGCTTAATTTTAGCCGAGCTTGGGTGTTGTATGGTTTGGCAAATCAATATCCAGAATATGACCATCTAAAAAATGTGGCAAATCAACATATTTCATATTCATATCTCAATTTGGTAGGTGACACCTACGAAGGCGGTCATTGGTTGGCGAGTTTTGCTATTTACGCACTTGAACAAAAATAAAGGTGAAAAATATATTTAAAAATATTGGTCCGGGTGCCTTAATTGCAGCGGCATTTATAGGACCGGGCACGGTTACCGTCTGTGTTTTAACCGGAGTTGAATTTGGTTTTACATTGTTATGGGCGATGGTTTTATCAATCATTGCGACTATTGTGTTGCAAGAAATGGCCATTCGGTTAGGGCTGGTGTACGGAAAAGGTTTAGCGGAAGCAGTAAGAAGCGAAATACCTTCTAAAACAATACGAATCATAGCCATACTACTTATCCTTTCAGCAATATTAATAGGAAATGCTGCCTATGAAGCCGGAAATATTAGCGGAGGAATGTTAGGTCTAGAAACCATTTTTACGAAATCTACTATTTTAATAGGCGACCTACAGCTCAATTACTTAAGTATGATAATAGGAGGAATAGCATTTGCCTTGCTCTATATTGGAAACTACAAAGTAATTGAACGAAGCCTTGTGGCATTAGTAATTTTAATGAGTGTTTCATTTTTAGTTACCGCTATTGTAACCAACCCCAATTGGCTTGAAGTTTTAAAGGGTATGTTTGTGCCCTCAATTCCTGAAGAAGGCATACTGGCTATTATTGCTTTAGTAGGAACGACAGTAGTACCTTATAATCTGTTTTTACATGCTTCATTGGTAAAAGAGAAATGGAACGGAAAAAAAGATTTAAAAGCAGCCAAAACAGATCTATATTTATCAATTATTTTAGGTGGGTTAGTGTCTATTGCAATCATTGTTTGTGCGGCATCGATTAAAAGTTCAGAAATTAGTAATGCAGCCGATTTGGCAAAAAGTATAGAACCACTCTTTGGTAGCTTTGCAAAATATTTTTTAAGTATTGGGTTGTTTGCCGCTGGAATTTCATCAGCAATCACAGCACCATTAGCAGCTGCGTATGTAGCCAGAGGTTGTTTTGATTGGGATTTGAGTTTAAAATCTAATAAATTTAGAGCAGTGTGGATACTTGTATTGTTAACGGGCGTTATATTTTCTTCCGTAGGATTTAAACCCATTGAAGTTATTCAATTTGCACAAGTAGCTAATGGAATTTTGCTGCCCGTAATTGCTGGTTTTTTAGTATGGGTGGTTAATAAAGAATCGGTTTTAGGGGCGTATAAAAACAATAAAGTTCAAAACATCATAGGAATCATCATCGTACTCATTGCACTTATTTTAGGCCTTAGAAGCCTTTCAAAAGTGTTTTTTGATGTTTAAAAGAGATTAAAAAATGAAAAGTGAAGCCAAACATATTGATATTAATGCAGACCTAGGAGAGGGTAGTGGTTTTGACGAAATTATCATGCCGTTGATAGCTTCATGTAGCATTGCCTGTGGCGGACATTATGGGACAGACGAAACAATGCGGACTGCCATTCGATTGGCTAAGAAAAACAAGGTGAAAATTGGCGCACACCCTTCTTTTCCAGATAAAGATAACTTTGGAAGGAAAATCATCACAATGACAAAAAAAGAGCTCACAGCGACTGTTTTTGATCAATTATTACATTTTTTTGCGGTGAGTGAAACCGAAGAAGCAACTGTAAACCACATAAAACTTCACGGCGCTTTGTACAATTACGCCGCCAAAGATGCACCGACAGCCGATGCGGTGGTAGAAGCAATAATTGACACCAAAGTACGTCCTAAATTATATGTACAATATAACTCTGTTTTACACCGTAAAGCTGAAAATTTATTGCCTCTAGAGTTTGAGGCTTTTATAGATAGACGGTATAACGATGATCTTTCTTTAGTTTCCCGAAGTGAAGAAGGAGCGCTTATAAACAATCCTGAAGCTGCTTGGAAACAACTTTTTAAAATGTTTTCAGAAAATGCTATAGAAACTGTTACTGGAACTGTAAAACCAATAAGGGCTTCAACCTATTGTATTCACAGTGATAATAAACATTCGGTAGAAATACTTCAGTATATTCATAGTCAAATGAAGCAGCGTGAACTAACATTAGACAGATGAAACAACCCACAATAAAACCATTTGGCGAACAAGCCGTATTGATTGAGTGGAAACCTGCTATTGATGATAAGATACTTGATAATGTTTTAAAAGCAAACCAACTAATACAACAGTCTTTTAAAGAAGAAGTGATAGAAACTGTTTCTGCATATAGTTCGATAGCGGTGTTTTTTAAAAAAGGAATAAAGCAGAACGATTTTATTGAACAACTAACAAAAAAACTAAAAAAAGCACCAAAAATAGAAACATCTCTATCGCGTATATTGCACATTCCCGTTTGTTATGATTCAAAATTTGCGCTGGATATTGAAACTGTAGCTAAAAAAAATGAGCTATCGGTAAAAGAAGTAATTGCGATGCATACCGAGCAACAATATAAGGTTTATTTTCTCGGGTTTTTGCCTGGCTTTCCATATTTAGGTGGTTTGAATAAACAATTACATACCCCTAGAAAAGATACACCACGAGAGAAAATTGAAGCGGGATCGGTTGCTATTGGGGGGTCTCAAACAGGTGTTTATACAACATATTCCCCTGGTGGATGGAATATTATAGGGAAGAGCCCACTATCTTTTTTTTCAATTAAAAATAACCCGCCTGCATTGATACAACCTGGAGATATAGTACAGTTTAAGCAGGTATCTAAAGATCTATTTCTACAAATAGAAGTAGAAGTAGCTGCAGGCGTTTATAAAATAGAAGAGGAGGTTATTGATGATTGAGATATTGAAGGCAGGACTTTATACAACCTTACAGGATAAAGGGCGAACGGGGTACCGTAGTTTTGGCGTGCCGATAAGTGGTGCCATGGATACGGTTTCTGCAGCAATGGCCAATAAATTGCTGGATAATAATGCTAAAGCGGCTGTATTGGAATTTACAATGATGGGACCAACACTTCAATTTAAGGTACCTACAGTTATTTCAATTTCTGGCGCTGGCTTTCAGCCTAAAGTTAACGGAGAGCCGATTGGTCTAAATAAAGCGGTTTCAGTGATTGAAAAGGATGTTTTGACATTTGGTCACCCCAAGCTTGGAAGCTATGGGTATTTGGCTGTTTTAGGAGGTTTTGAGGCCCAAGAAGTTTTGGGAAGCCGGAGTTTTTATCAAAATATTACCAAAAAAGGAAAACTGGAAAAAGGTTATATTCTGAAATTTCAGAAGGATGCTTCAGAAAAAATACTTCGGAATGCTTCGTTCTCAATTGATTCGACCCATTTTTCTGATGATACCATAGAATTTTTTCCAGGCCCTGAATTTAATCTGCTTCCGAAAAAATTACAGGAAAAAATTGTAGCATCTACCTTAAAAGTAGGCCCACAAAGTAATAGAATGGCATATGTAATGGAGGGTTTGGAATCTTTTTCGGCAAAAGAAATCATTACTGCACCCGTACAACCAGGAACGGTGCAACTTACACCTTCGGGTAAATGCGTGGTGTTAATGCGGGATGCTCAAACCACTGGAGGGTATGCAAGAATACTTCAATTAACGGAACAGGCCATTTGCAAACTTGCCCAAAAGCGTACCGGAGAAGAAGTAAGGATTAAACTAAAAAGTTATAACGACAATTGAGGAGCCTTATTTTCTTCCACTTTTTTTGAATTGATAATGCTTTCAATCTCTTTAAATTGTTCGGTTAGCAACGGGTGTTTAAGTATCGCTTTTACGTAATTAATGCTACTTTTACTTAAATGGCGCGAAAGAGTAGGTTCATAAAATAGCCATGGTTCAAAAAAAGTTTTGTTCGGTTTTTCAGTTAGGGATAGGATGAGGTTGTTCTCTTTGGTAAGAAACGCTTTAAAATTTTCCTCTATTTTTCCTGAAAGGATTGTCCCCTTAAAGTGATTTTCAATATCAGCAAAAGTGATTTTGTGTGGCATCATAATCTTGAAGTACCTAATATCACCATCGCTTGTTTTTTCTAGACTCGTTACGTAATCGCTTAAATACCCTGGAATTTTATCTAAGTTAAGACCTGTTTCCAAATCGGCAACGATATTATCTGTTTCATTTTCATTGATGGCAATATGCTCAATACTATATTGTTTTTTGAACTTTTTAATTAAATGATCTACATATAAGCCTTTACTGTTTATAATTTCTATGTAGGCAATCTGTTTATCGCCCAAAACTTTTTTATCCCGGGCTAAATAATTGTGAACGTCTAAGCAACCCAACAACCCACTGTTGTCAATAGCTCCGGCATCTATAAAATGACCATACCCTGGAATTTTAGCGGCGGGACTAAATACCGGGAACCGATTTGTAGTAGAGACAGCTTGAAAATAAGGAATGGTTTCATTATTTGTGAGGTCGGCTAAGTTTATTGCAAAAGGGAAAATTTCATCAAAATTATTTTGTTTAACAGACCAAAGGATCCCGCGACTACCTTGTGTTCCGGCGGTATTCATAATCAATGAAGGGAAATAGCCTTTTTTAGTAAAAGCTTCTTTCCAATAGTCACGAAAAGAAACTTTAGAGAGTTTATTGCTAGCAGTGTCTTGAATTTCATTTTGATATTTTCGCATAGCGTAATATGGTCGGTCCCGAATGCCAATATGCTGGCTAAAAGGCCAAAATTTTCGATAGGAATCGATCCCGAAGGTAAGCGTAAGGTCGAGCGAAGTATAATTTTGTACGGCAAGATGGTCTATTTTCTTCTGAATTTCATTAAAATCATGTCCGTTTTCTCTATGCAATCCAGTATATAAAGCTAAGCCCAAAGAACCTCCCGAAGCACCTGAAAGCGCAATGGTTTGGTCTAACAGTTTGCCATCTGTATTCTTTTGAAGCATATTGACCACATTGAGCGTCCAGACGTTGGCCTTAAGTCCGCCACCGTGTGAGGCAATAAAAAATAGGGTGTTGTCATCTTTAGCTCGTAAACTGTCGATGAAAGTAGCTTCGGTAATTTCAGTTTTTGAATTCTTTACCCTGTCTAGCTGGTGTGTTTTCACCTCTATAGGTACAAAGAAAGTGATAATAAAAAGGCCAACTAAAACACCTAAAACAATAAATATAGCTTTATAAATTCGTGTTCCGAAGAGGTTAAGCTTCTTGGTCACAAAAAAGTATTTCCCTAAACTCGCTGCAATAAAGTAATAGAAGTAGAAAAAAGCGAGTAAAATTGGTATTCCATTAAGTAAATTCCACCCCTTTATACTCGCAATGGTAGAAGCGACTATAATGATAACTGCGATTAAAAAATTGAAATTATAAAGAAGTAGATAATTTTCAGAGCATTCCATAAAGCGCATCCTACCGATTATAAACTTAAAAAGGTGTAAACTTTTTTTACTATCCATTGCCTTATGGATATGGCTTAGTTTGGTTCGTAATAACCTGAAAAGAACATAATTAAAAATTAATGCATAGCTTGTTATAAGGAGTAGCACAAAACCACCGGGGCTAAAATTTCCTACCGTTAACGTGAGTATCAATAATAACAAGCAAATAAAAGCTAATAAAATGTACCAAACCCCTAGTTTTCTATATAGCTTATTAACTTTAGCTAGACTATCCTGTTTTTCTTCTTCGAAAATAACTTTCTCTTTCTCATCTAGTTTGTTTGTTAGGTTACTGAACTTTTCTCTATAAAAAATGTACAGAACCAATGGAAGAATAAGCAGTGAGTATAGCACTATTTTAATGGTAGCTATTGGGAAATTTTCAAAAATAAGGTTGGGTGTAAAACTGCTGATTATAAAATGAATCCATACACCGTGAATTAAAATACCAATAAAATATCGTAGATAATTGGCCCAATTATCTGGTTTGTAACTAGATTCTGGGTTAGTGGTAAAAATGAAAATGGGAAAATTTTTAAAAGGCCAAAACCGTATAGGGTTGGTTTTGTGCCAATTAGTATAATCTCTTGAGTCGTTTAAATCGGCTGCGTAATAGGTATAAATAGGGTAGTGGGACAATACCAATGCCAATGCATTGATTATAAAAAAGCAAAGAAACAAAGAAAACTTGTTGGATTCCATCATATCTACCAACATGGTAAATGCCTGGTCCATTTGCGTCAGCAGCAATAAGATTATTGCAATAACGATTAAACTTAAAAACGAAGATTTAAAAAAGTTTTTAAACGATCGAATAAAATGATTGATACCGTTTACAAAACGGACAAACATAGATGGCTTTTGTTTTTCTACGTCCATAAAAAAATATTTATTGACTATTTAAAGGTATACAATAATTCCCTTTCAAAAACGATAAGTAAATTTTCACATAAATAAATGTTTTGATTTTGACTTTTGAAGAGGGGAGAAGACCTATTTTTTAGAAGCCATTTTTTCAACTAAAACAATACCAAAATTAAGCACTTCCAGCACCTTTTTTTTAGGGTGACTTTCTGAAATATTTTTGATTAACTTTTGAAATTCAATTTCAAAATTTTCTTGTTTTTCATAGGTAAAAAGAAGTTTCCAAAAAATAATTTTGTATTTTGGTATAGATAGAACCTTAGGTACTTTAATGATATGTATTAAATCGGTTTTAGATGTGTCTAAAAATCTAATAAAAATATATTTAATTAACTTGTTATCAGTACTTTTTATTAATTTATCTAAAGTTTTAGTATCAGTTAATATTTCTTTTAATTTTTGAGTAAATTTATCTGAATTCAGTAAGCATTTTACCTGTTTTTGATCATAAATTGACGAATTTCGAAATATTTCGAAGTCGATTTTATCTTGTAAAAAGCTGAGAAAAAACGTTTCATCTTCTTCTCTTCTTTCTGATAATTCTACAGTACTCTGTAGTTGGTTTTTTGTAATAATATCTGTGTTTAAATCTTCCATTTTTAGCAATTTATTTTACACTAGTTTAAAATAATTATAAGCTAATTCCATTGTGTCGATAGCTATATTATTTCCTTCTGCTTTTTGTTTTTTTAACGTCCATGTTATGGGGTATGCATGTATAATGTTCCATGCTAAAACTGGTTCTTTTTTTCCGTTTTCAAGTTTGATTTTTATATCAGTTGGATAAAATTGATATTGATTAATTGCATTTTTACACCAATTAATTACTTTATAGTTTTCTAAAATCCCTTCTTTTAGGATTAGATTTGGAAACTGTGTTCGTGACGGAAAAGAGTGTTTAAATTCAAGATCCGGGTTTTCAAGTAGTTTTTCGGTGTCTATATTGACTGTAAGACCAGAAACCGATTTAAATTGTGCGCTAATTTTTTCACTTTCATCGCTTCCGAAGAAATCTACTTTGAGGGTAAATTTGTTCACTGCAGTTGTGTCGTCCATCGTTTGTGAGGTTTTTCAAAGTGAGGAGATTCGTTAATAAAAATTTCGGATATGGTACGGATTATATTCCCAAGGGTATCTTTTTCAACTATTAACCTAGTAGGCTCTGCTGCTGGTTGCTTTTTGCTATTGAATATATACTCTACCGTTCCATTTTTAACCAAGGGCAACTGTTTTGGCTCGGTTGAGTGCAGCAAATTATTGTTTAAGGCATTCTTATAATGCCAAATGGTTTTACGGTTGGTAAACTGGATTTTAAAAGTTTTTGGCTCTATTGTTGGCTTATCATCTTTGCTAAGCATGTTTCGATTATTAGCATCGTAATTTGTAACGTTATCTCCCATTATGTCTAAGGAAATTACCCCAAACAGACTCTCTTTTTCTTTTTCTGACAACGTTTTGTTTATGCCCTGCCAAGTAGTTTCAGTTATTTTAAAATTAGAAACTGCGTGTGTAGTCTCTTCTAAATCTATATAACTGAAATTGTTATTTTCTGAAGCAGGCTTTTTATTTGAAAAATAGAAAGGAATGTTGGGAATGGCATTTACCGTCGAGTAGTTTTCAAATAAAAAATCATTAACGTACAGTAAAAAGGTAAGGTTGAAATCCTTCGGAATAGATACTTTTGGTGTATAATCTTGTGATCCTTCTACAATTTCTTCTGCTTGTACTAGTAGCTTAAAACCAGTTTCGGTTGGTTTAAATATTATCTTGTGGTTGTTTAAATACTGGTAGGTTTCTTCAGTAGGGATAAGGTCTATAAATTCCCGTACGTCATATTTTGACAGTTGTTTTTCTTTTAAGCTTTCAGAACTATCAAAAGACATTAACCCATCATTTAAAAAGTATTCGTGATAAATATTAACAGTGCAAAGAGGCTTGTATGTGAGTGAAAAATTCAAAATCTATTTTTTGTATAAAACAAATCTAGCATGTAACAATCTAAAATACAGTAGGTAAACGCCTTAAATAAAACAAGGTTTTCCTTGTAAATAATGAGGTAGATTCCTGATAGAAAACAGGGAAAAACCCTTTTTTAAATAAGTTTTTTTCCTGTTTTAAAAACTGGTTATCCAAATAGCGAAGGAAATTTTATACATTGCCGTACTAACTAACCAAATTTTATAAAGAAATGGCAAAACCAGCTAAATGCATAACTGTTACCGAAGCAAAAAAACTGCAAAAAAGATGGAGCGATACTAGGGCAAAAGACATTGAAAGTGCAGAAGGGTTTAAAGATGCTTGTGAGTTTACTTTTAATATCGATGAATTGCAGGAGTATATTGATTATGTAAAAGAAGAGGCTGAAAAACAGCAAATCAAAAAACCAGGACTACGCTTGTTTTTTGCAGCATATAACGATTCAAAATCTAAAAAAGCTACTATTTTTCTATGCCCAACAGAAAGTGATTCAAAAAATGCAGATAATATATATACCATAGATCCATTTAACAGATCTAATGGGGGCTGGCCGCCAAAAAGTTATTAAACTTACATTGTTTTGAAAGACTTTCTTATTCATATGATTCCGGTTACCGTATTGGTGTTGTTTTCTGCTATTCTTGGCTGGTATTATATACATGCTAATAAAAAAGCAGAACCGGCAACAAAATATTTTGTCTACTTTCTTTTACTTACCGCTTTAGTTGAAATTATAGGAGCTTATGCTCCCATTGCTTACTTCAGTGATTATAAGTACTTTTCTTTTGTTGAAGGAACTGTTTTTGATGAAAATTATTGGTTGTATAATGCATATACTTTAATTAGCTATTTTATATATGTAAGTTACTTTAAATGGCATATAGAAAGTAGGTTTCAAAGAAATCTTTTAACTCTTTTGTTGATACTTTTTATTGTTAGCCAAATAATAGAGTTTTCAATTTCGGGAAATTATTTCGATGGATACTCTTCTTACGGTGATATTGTAGGTACCTTTTTGGTCTTACTGTCAATTAGTTTATATTATTATCAATTGTTAACTAGCGATGAGATATTAAAATTTAATACTTCATTGCCTTTTTATATTTCTATAGGGGCAATTTTATTGCACTTAGTATTGACTCCTGTGTTTATATACAGTGGCTACTTTGACTCTGAAAGTCCTGAATTTGTAGAATTGTATAAAAGAATCATCTTATTTACAAACCTATTGGTATATTTACTTTATAGTATTGGGTTTATAATATGTCTAA